>Ga0268261_10000323_pt1 | contig 29653 bp, 23 predicted proteins | sample TergutNc150P1_FD_190353 | JGI IMG/M metagenome (GOLD analysis project Ga0268261, IMG submission 190353) | Nasutitermes corniger P1 segment gut microbial community from laboratory colony in Florida, USA - Nc150 P1 (SPAdes) (version 2) | ecosystem: Host-associated > Arthropoda: Insects >... | reverse complement strand
AATCACAGCGTTAGTCACCCGTGATTGTCATTTATGACTCAAACCCTAATTTGAAATCGGAACGCACTGTACATGAACGCAGCCTCCTGTATCTTCGAGACAAGAGATAAACAACAATTCTTAATATTATATTCGTGTTTAGCACCCACGAAATAGCAATAAAAGACTTATTTCATCAATGCTAGTTGTTGGTTGTAGATCAGTGCAATCAGCTGCCACAATAAAATTCCGATCTAACGTCCATACTTCTGGAGAAAATGGAGTTGAGTGTACAACAGATACAGTACTGCTAATGAATGATGATTTCAGTACACACACAGTATGATAGAAAAACTATACAAATCTTTTGAAGTCGTCCAACATACGGAGGTATCAACTTTCACTTAAAGTGCAACACTAAACGTAAAACAGTGGCCAAAATCCAAAATAAACAGGTGGCAAAGTTACGGAGTAATGACCATGTATAATACAAATTTTCCGATTCTGTAAAAGTGTGGCCAACTGCGACAGGTGGCGGACTTAGAAGGGTGGCCACCTTCACAGGTTTTACTTTACTGTAAAATGTAAAAGCAATTACTAGCAGTACCTACACACCCTAATTGCCTACTGCACACAGTTCAAAACGCTTCATCTCTTATGACTATTGTTACTGTTTTAACTCTGTTCAGCGTAAAACGTAACAGGTTCAGTTTACATTAGATCTATTGTCTGTAACACCAAAGTTCCGTATCGTCGCAAAGTCTCGAAATGTCAACTTACAAAACGTGCAAGTGTGTTCACGTCTATCTTCGTGTCAAAGTTTCCATGGCTAACTCTACTGGTGGCAATAGCTACCGCCAAAAGCCGAAAATGTGCGCAACTCCGCCATGTTGTTACTGTATATTTTACAATACCATTAACTTAACAATAGCTGCATAATTCGCTATTGTCCACCACCACACGTAACTTTATCCTCAATGGAGCGGAGATACTGTTGCACCCAGCTCGCAAATACAGAAATCTACCATGTTATTACCGGCCGTAGGAATTAAGCAGTATGGCGTTGTGGTGTCTTTAGTGGTATAACTTTCATACCAGGTTTCGTGAAAATAGTTCCACTGTTTTCAAAAATTAAACTCATAAAACACTATGGTGTGGTAAGACAAACTTTTCCTTGTTAGGAATTAAACTACACTAATTAAGTTGAAAATATTTTGATAGGCCCCTCTACCCGGTGGGATGGAGACATTGGTTTTAACTGTTTCAGGTGGTACCAGCACAAAAGTTTGAGAATCGCTGACACAGCGTAACCACAGCATGTTCTTAAAAGATACACGGGACTTTAATTTCTCAATAACCTGTAAGAGAATCTGTGATGCCTTGGGAAGTGGGGGATGATGAAAAGTTTGAGAGACGGGGGAAAGATTGGACTCTGAGATATATAATGGCCTCTTCTTCCGTGAAAAGTTACTCTGGCGAAAAAGTTGCCTTAGGCAGCCGGTAACTCGTAACCCCGAGGGCGGGGTGACGTACGCGACTGCATTGGCCGGGTCTGTCACCCCAAGTCGGCCAAGTGGGTTCCTCAAGCCCACAGACATGGAATCGGACATGTCCGAACCCACTGTCTCATCCGAGACAGCCAATAGGCGCATGTCTAGTGACATGTCCGAGCCTCTGAGCGACATGCCAGATGCCGCCACTTTTAAAGCCCAGGTGGCCAATACCTGCCTACCGGCAGGAGAACGTCCTAATAAGACGCCCATTTTTATTTCAGGTGTTCGCGACACCCGTGCCTTCCTGGCCTGGTTGCGGGCATCCTGCCCTGGAGGCCTGACGGCACAACTAAAGAAAGAAGTTGATGGTCGTCCCATCAACCGCTGATGGGTCCCGAGCCGCTGTCAGCGCACTGCGATCCCTCAATGAGAGGGAGGGTGTGACTTTCCACACCTTCACGCTCCCGGAGGACCGCTGTGTGCGGCTTCTGGTAAAGAACCTGGGTAGGGGTATAACTCAGAGCGTCGTTCGGGAGGAGCTGGAATCCCTGAACATTCGTGTCCAGGGTGTCACACAGCTGCGTTCCGGCCGTCGCGAACACGAACCCGCCAAGGACCGCCCTCCAACCCTCCACTTCATTGTTTCAGTGTCGAGAGGACCTGAGGTGTCAAAAGAACGATTTGTCACCGAACTATGCGGCTTGCGAGTGTCTGTGGAATTATACGTGGCCCCAAAAGGCCCGTTGCAATGCAAGCGCGGCCTGCGTTTTGGACACAATCAGGGAAACTGCGGTCACGCACCCGATGCGTCGCGTGTGGTAGTTCCCACTTCTCCGCTGGTTGCTCTACTCCGCGGGAACAGTCCCAGTGCTGTGGCTGCGGGGGAAACCACACGGCAAACTATCGGGGCTGTGTGAAGTAGAAAGAAGCGAAGGCCGCACTTGCAAAGCAGACGCCCGACCGTGGTCGAAAGAGCGTCGCCACAGCCCACCTTACCGCTCAGAAAGAATAGAGGGCCGGGCACACTACCGAACAGATGGACCTGTGCAAGGAGTGGAATCACGTCGTTCGAGGGCGTGTTGTCAATGCCACTAACCAATCAACCCCTATTCCAAATCCCCCTTCCCAACCGGCGATGGAAGGTTCCGAGAAGCCTAATGTAACGGCCAGCAGGAAGACGGCCAGGCCTCAGAAGTCTGAGCTCAAAACCACAGCAGCCCCTAAGCTGGCTGCTGGGAAGTCTAAGAAGAGAGGCTCCGCGAATGTGAAAACCGAGGCCGCTAAACACACTACCCCCAACCTGGTGGTCCCAAACCAAAGATCCACCTCCTCACTCGAGGTAATTTTTTATCTCCTCCGTCACCTTCCCCTCCATGCATGTGTGGAGCTGACTCGTCGGCTTCTCACATACATCTCCCTCCCAACAGGGGCAGCCCACCCTCGGGCTGTCCTGAATACTGTCATTTTCTCTGTGGATGAATATTGCAGCACGCCATAGCAGGACGGAGCGAGCTAAACCCAGCGCCTCGCCTGCTGGAAAGCGGACGGAGTGCGCGGCAGGAAGCTTGAACTTGAGCATTTTCTTAACCAGCAAAGTGTCGATATTTGCTTATTCCTTAATCATAATCAAGTCTTCCGGCTTGCCAATTGTTTGCCACCGCACAGACAGACCGACAGTAGAGGGCGGTACAGCCATCCAGGCACGCCGTGGTAAAGTCCACCACTCAGTGCCCATTCCGGGCCTGACCCACTTGGAGGCTATTGCCATCCAGGTCACAATGGCTGGCAAACCGGTGAAATTCATTGCGGCTTACCTCTCCCCTTCCCGCACACTCATCGGAGCGCACCTGTCCGCCTGTTTCGGCGTGGGGAATCCCAGTCTTGATGGCCGACGACCTCGACGTTAAACACTTGGATTGGAACTCGCGGTTGAACAAATAACGGGGGAAATGTCTGCGCGATTATGCCGACGAGAAACTAGTGTCTGATTTTTGGTCGGGATACCCCAACCACTAACCCATACAACCCCTTGGCTACTCCCGATGTCTTGGAAATCCTGATAACGAAGAAACTCACTTTCCAGGTGTATCTGACTTCGTGCTCTTCGCTAATCTGAGAACAACTCCCGGAACTCATTGACATTACGTGTCGCTCATCCTTTCAGCACCCACCGGATCGCCCTAATTTCAGGCGTACTGACTGGACCAACTACCGAACTCACTCGGAAGATCAAATTTCGTTCGATCCGGAATTACTTGACGAGATGGCATTTGACACTGAGTTCAGAACTTCTCCGACGTTGTCCTCAAGGCTCTGGCGGAATCTACTGCCAAAAGTCGCCTGCGTGCCGACCCAGGCCTCCGATACCGGCTGGCATTGAGGATTGAATACGCCTGAAGCATCGGCTGCGGAGACAGTGGAAGGTCACCAGGGACCTACTCTGAGAGCCGAAGTCAACCGCCTGCAGAGGTGAGAAACCCGTCGGCACAACGAGTGGAGAAACGACCAGTGGAGTGCCACACTCGAATCCCTCGATCACGAAGACAAGTCGCTGTGGAGAATGGTCAAGCGGGTAATAAGAGCTCCTACTCCTTCTCCCCCTGGTCACCCCGAGGGCAATCGGTCTCTCAGACTGAGAAAGCCGAAGCTCTTGCTGACACCGGAGACTCAGTTTCAGTCGGTGGCCGACCCTTCCATCCCGGCAGTTATTGAGATGGTTGACGTGGCGCTGAGGTCGTACTTTCAGACGCCTGCCAGGGAACCGAAGTTAACCAACCCTGACAAGGTTCACGAAGCCATCAGGGTTCTCAAGTTCGGCAAGTCTCCTGGCCCAAACGGTATGCCGAACAGAGCTTCGAAGCATCTTTCCCAGCGAGCGGTATCCCTCCTGGTCCAGATCTTTAAAGCAATTCACACCCATCATTTCCGCTTCTTGTTGAAGCACGCTCGGGTGACTTCTATCCTTAAATCGGGGAAGCATTCGGCACTACCATCATCCTTTCGACCCATTAGTATCTTGTACACGTTTGGTAAGCTATTTGAAAAGATTCTACTAGCTGGGATCTTACATGAAGTAAGCGAGCGCGGTATAATGCGAGACGAACAGTTTGGGTTCAAACCCAGGCATAGCTAGTCCTTGCAGCAGGCCCTCCTCGTTGAAAGATTAATCAGGAACTTCGGTGATAAGAGGCTAACAGGCGCAGTTTTCCTCGACGTGGCCGAAGCCTTCAATACCGTCTGGATCGATGGGATCCTTTACAAGCTAAAACATCTCAAAATCCCGCCCTACAATGTCGATACTATCTCATCATAACTCCGGGACCGGACGTTCGAAGCGTCGTTCCTGAGGGCCACGTCATCGCGTCGTGGCATGCAAACTGGGGTGGCTAAGGGTGGATTGATATCCCCTGTCCTCTTCAGTCTGTATGTCAACGACAGGCCCTCACCCTCCACCACAGCCAGTTAGCTCTCTAATCGAACGACACGGCCATCATAGCCACGTCCCGAAAACCGACGCTGCTCGTCAGCTACCTGGAGTCTTACCTCAACGACCTTCAACGGTGGTTGAGTGAATGAAGAATCGCCATTAATGTGTCCAAGAGCACCGCGATCGTCTTCGTGCGTGCTGGATGGCGCTTCACTCAACCCTGACCAGTAACACTATTCGTGGATCCAATCGAATGTGTCGACAGAACTCGTTATCTCTGAGTGACCCTAGATACATGAGTCACCTGGTCGCCTCATATCGATCAGGCTAGGAAGGACTGCTCAAAGGATGGGTATGATGGTTTCCCTCCTGAATAGGAAGAGTGTTCTCTTAGTCAGGAACGTAGTCCTGCTATATAAGCAGTTCATTCGCCCCATGATAGATTATGCGTCCCCCGCTTGGAAGTCCGCCGCGCCCTCCCTTGTCCGGAGGCTACAGGTGTTGGAATCCAAGTGTCTCCGCCTTGCTACTGGTGCCCTCTGGTACGTAAGTAATAGATACACGATGACCTGGGTGTTCCGATGTTTGCCGACCACATCAGAGCCCTGACTGCGAACTCCGACTCAAAGCTAACTGACGTGGAGAACTCCCTCGTACGGCAGGTACCTACGCTGACCGAGGCTTGAACCCGTCGCCTTAGGCCTAAGCCAAGGGCGGCGGAAGCCAGCAGGCCAGTTGAGGTCATCTTCCGCGATGGCTAAGTCGTCCAAATGAATCGCGTTCAGCTATGATCAGCCGAGCGCTTTTTGTCTACACTGACTTAGGGTTTTTCGTGATTTTCCTCAGTTGTAATGCAAATGCCAGGGTCTACGATGGTAATTAGTGCCACGGTCCTTTCTCCCCTTCCCAGGCGCGGCCTCTTCACCTAAGCGCCTGACTAAAGTTGCTTTTGCGACGTATCCTGTCTGGGCTCGGAACCCAGACAGCCAAACAACCAATCTTTATCCCTCCCATAATTTGTTTACTCCACATAAGCACTAGTCTTTGGCAAAACCAGTCAAGGCCCACGGCCTGACTTCAAAATCGTTAGCGTTAGCATATTCTCTTGTTGGATTTAAGGTGTCTGTTATGGAGCCCAGCGATCTGGTCAAGCGCAGGAACGGCTATGAGACAGGGGGACGTCGAATTGCGCTTCTCGGAACTCTCCGCCCCCTGTTAACACTTTGGCTTGGCTTGGAAAATTTACTACAACCGTTTGAAATTCAATACGAGGGAGGGAGTTCATCCGTATTCAGTTCCTCATTTCCGGGAAGTAATATTCGTTTCACCCCTCACTGTGAGGGACACAGCTGCGGAGAGCTGTCTTCCAGCTACCAGAGTATTTCGTAACTTTACGCACATTTGTACAGCAGGACGCATCGTTCTCCTGCCCGGTTGCAAGAGCTGGGTACGACAGGCATCCTCGTCTTCTGATTTTGGCTGAAGTACCAAGAATTCTCAGCTGGGTCTTTCATAGATACGAAGCTTTCAGTACTGTGCTAACAACAGCCTGCCACCGGACTCCTTCCTGAGCCACACCCTTATACCCTGATTATTTTACAACAAATTTTTTATCTTAAGGTGATTCATTTCTGTTGTTCCACATTATAAGGCTAATTCCATCTTATATGCCGTCAAAACACAAAATGTTTTTGTACCTTTACCTGCTTATGTGTACAGCCCGATAATAGACATCTGATTAGCCAAAACATGTAGATGTTTATACCGACAAAGAATATACATAAGTTGGTTTTTATCTTAAAAATGTTGAATGAGGTCCATCGATCTGCGTATTTGTCGCTTATGCGGTCAGGTCCGTTTAAGTTCTTCACTTAAAATGCTGTAAACATTCCTGATCTCCCCATACGCGCTACCTACCCAACCAATAACATACCCTTCGATTTTATCAGTACAATAATATTTGGAGTAAAAGTGATGAGGCCCACCTTTATGAAATTTCGTCTACTCTTCTGTTACGTCTTTCTTATTGTCAGATAGTCCCCTCAGCACCTTATGCGCTCTTGCGCTCGCCCGGTCCTTCCAAATCTCTAGTTCACGGAAGGTCTTTCATTGTCCCACACATACGTCGCAGTGTATTACGCAGTGAGGCATGTGTCCGTTGTGATTTCATTCCATGGGTATTTCCGTTAAGTCAGTAAAATTTCAAAGTTGAAATGCGTTTGTCATATGGCTGGGATGGACAGACGAGGCATGAAGACTGCAACTCAGTTCGCAAATCTAAAGCAGCTACGTAAAGACAGAGAAAATGGGAAGATATGAAGGCATTTCAGGCAAGTCAGTTGCCGATAAGGGTATATGGATGTGGCTCAGCATCGTGGAAAAGTGGCTGCTACGGATGGTACTAACAACATGGCTAAACATATCACCCACCAGTACTGCCACCGCGTAAAAAGGTGCACGTTGCGTCTGATCGCGACTGAAGCTGCTGACGGGACATGAAACCCTCACTTCCTGCTCGCCTTAACCGCGGGAACAGCCGGAAAGCCAGCAACAGCTCACCCAGAGAGCATAAGGGGATAGAGTACTGAATGGGCAGCCTTCCTTAGAATTCCCATTGTATTTAGGAGAGTTGTTTTGATCTAACGTTTGTGTTCGTTTAACATGAAGTGCACATCGCTTCGCCCCATATTATTATTATTATTATTATTATTATTATTATTATTATTATTATTATTATTATACTAGCAGAAGCAGCAGCAGCAGCAGTACTACGCAAATTTCTTTAATTTCAGAGCGTACTTTGTTACAGATGCGTAATAAAATCTGTCTGACATGACAGCAGGCTTTATACAAGCCACTCTGTGTACATCCACGGCCACCTGTAAATTCTAAACACTAAAAAACAAGGCGTTATTACGCTAAACGACCTGCCTAGTGAGCACTGTCCTAATTCTTCATGTGAACTTGGATTCCAAAGCACCATTCTCCGTTTTTGGTAAGACTCTACCGTTAAATGTTAAACGCAGCGCATATAACAGGCTGAAGAGTTAACTTTTAAAGCCTATTGGTTTCTGTACGTACCACTAGGTTTAATATTCAGAAATTCTACATGGTGCTCGCTTTGCGTTGAGTGTTTTGTACGGATCTCAGAACAGAGAGCAACTTTTGCTTTATACAGCATTAACTGATTCGTTTTTATAACCGTGGTGGAAGGTGTTTACAGCGCGGTACGGACTGATTCCTTATATAAAGCAGATTACATTTAGTCTTTAAAAGGTTAAATAAGATACGTTTCATGACACAGTATAGTACGTAAAAGGTCTGTCCGCCGTTCACATGCTATTTAATGCCCGATACCACTAATCGGATTTCGATTAACCTTGTTACATCTACAATGGACAATACTGTTCCATGTTTGGGAAAATTCAGGGACGTTTCGAAATAACCTGTTGCTCCCATAATCAGAGAGGAGAGCAGAAGGTACACACAGATGGTAGGTATTTAGACACAAGCTGCAGTTTTCCACTGCAGTCAGCATCGATATTACTTAACAACAAATCAAATCAAACTTCGGTGTCCTTGAAAATATCATAAGAAGCGACACACGGCACCATATACCATTCATGTTGACACCTAAAACACGCATTTTAAACACTTTTCTAAATACAAAGAAAAATAAATCGTGACCCTTGGAAGTATAATATCTGAGATGGTATTAACTCTGTCAGTACAGTAACTTATGACTCACTCTGTTGCATAGTTTATTCAACCGTTGACTAAGCTTGCAAAAGCAGATTTATCCATGCATCAAAACACATGACCAACGCAATGCAAAATCACGAAACACGCATCTGTAAAATACGTTTCACCCAAAACTGGGACATGATTAAGACTCCTCAGAGTTGCAACTCACAGTCCGGTTAAACTGCAGTGCAATGAAGAACGCGACCCTGGGCTTTGGCAGACTTCAGACATCGTTCAATTATCCGTGTCGCACCAACCAACGGGAAACATATCTACATTACACCTAGCTGTGTAAAGTTCTTGAAAACTGAGATAAAGGTTCTGTATTCTTTCAAGTGTCAGACTTTTGTTCGGATTAGTACGGTGCCAATTCCAGTTCAACACATCTTCATTATTCTTCGCGTTTTATACGATATTCGAAACCGACAATCAGTTCGTGAATTGAAGTTTCGTTTAGTACGCAATTCACGTTCATAATTATCTATTCAAATACCACAGTGTGCACAGGTGGAAAGATGATGAGCTATCACCCAACTCGATGGCATCAGAGTCCTTCAGAAGCTGACATTCACAGAGTTGGTCAAGGACTCCCTCGTCTTTTATTGAAGCTCAAGGACCAATACTATGTTCGCAACTGCCCGCCACTGACCCTGTGCGGAGACAGATCAAACCAGCCCTCATATACACCCCCTATTCCTTTAGAACAGACCTCAGTATTTTCCTCCATGTGTGTCTAGGTCTCATTACGGAACTTTAAATAAAGAGGATGTGTGTAGAATGGACAGATCTAGCTGAGGATAGGGAGAGGTGACGGGCCTTGTGCATGCGGTCATGAACCTTCGGGCCCTACAAAATGCGGGGAATTTCTTGACTGAGAACCCATTAGCTTCTCAAGGGCTGCAATCCAGGGAGTCAGTGTGTGAGCAAGCGAGCTAGCTAGTTAGTTTTGTCCGGATCTCCTTAGTGGTCGGTCAGTTTAGGAAGAAACTAAAGTTCACAATCATATAAAACGAACATAATTCCGTTTATATTTTCCGCATCCGTGCGTTAAAGAATATTTGTACTACGCAATTTATTACACAGTATAAATAATTCACTATATACTGTAAGGTTCATCGTCGTTCCTTTATATTTACATTTCCCCTTTCGATCAGTGTGCCTAATACAGAGTGCGGCAGAGTGGACTCCCATATTCCAAAGGGTAATAAAAACGAACGAAACAACTTACAGAAAAAAAGCTTTATATTTTCGAAAAGTACTTACAATCTAGTTTTTCCCATTAGGTTTTGAAAATATCATCACTCAGGTGGCGGCCATTATTCGCGATGCACTGCCGAAGCCGTTCTCTAAAGTTTTCCATCACTGTGTTGGTCATCTCTGGGGGAATGGCGGCAACTTCCTCACGAATAACGTCCTTAAGTGCTTTGAGGGTTTGATGCCGACGTTTATAAACCTCGGCCTTGAGGTATCCCTACAAGAAAAAATCGCAGGTTGTCCAATCGGGTGAGCGCGCGAGCCACCCGATATCGCCTCGTAAGGAGACGTGTCGATTTGGGAACAATTCTCTCAAAATTCCCAACAAGCGACGAGCAGTGTGGGCTGTGGTCCCGACCTGCTGAAACCAAAAGTACTCTGAATCATCAAATTCCTCTAATCTGGGCCGGAGGAAGTTCTCTAACATTTCACAACACCGATTAGAGGTTACAGTCATGTTCTCACCACCTTCCTCGAAAAAGTAGGGTCCCACTACACCTAAACGGGACACAGCGCACCAGACAGTGACTTGAGGGCTGTACAGAGGTCTTTGGTGAAGTTCACGGGGGCTATTCTCTGTCCATTAGCGAAAATTTTGCTTGTTAACAGTACCGGACAAATGGAAATGCGCCTCATCGCTGCACCACAAAACAGCTGTGGGAGGGACGTGTTGAAGAATATCCTCAGAAAAAGTTTTATGGGTTTCCCAGTCTGTTACATTTACTTCCTGTGCAACCATCTTTTTGTACTGGTGCATTCTGAGATCTGCGTGAAAAATTCGTCTCAGTTTGATCAGAAATCTCCAAGGCAGCAGCGTGTTTTCGAGCGGAACGCCTCGGACTCCTCTATCGATGCTCGGACTCGTTGCATATTTTCAGGTGTTCTAACGTTCCGAAGACGACCACTTGGTTTCCTTGGTAATGCTGACCAACTTGCTCTCACGTTCGAAACCCATCGCACGATTGTTTTTCGATCAGGAACGGAATCAGTTGCGTATATCCTGAAGCGCGTCCGAAATGCCCTCTGTGTCGCGGTTACAAAATCTTTGTTTTCAAAGAACGCCTCGATAACGAAACCGCGATGTTCACCGGACCAACTCATGGTGTCTAATGACAACTAGACGAGCCGCCCGAACTGTTGCCACCTCCCGCGCCGCCCTACCCACGTCACACCCTTACCAGTGAAACTGAGAAATGTGGGAGTCCATTCTGCCGCACCCTGTACGTATGTAAAAGGCCCCACTTTCATGGTCAAGAATTGACAATTAAAACTCACAACCTGTAAAAGAATCATGCGAGTGGGTTTCATTTTATAACGGTCTAATGCAATAAAGATTTTAAATGTAACAAAATCCTGTACAGATTCATCGTCATGCTCTTCGACTCTGTACGGTCCGCGTTACTGACAGTGTCTTTAAACAAACAATACACCGACAAACTCATCGTGCTTTACCATACGTTGTGGTGAAACGGCTAGCATTCCTGCTTCATATTATGTAAGTATCGGGTTCGTATCTTCACTCATACAGCGACAATTCTCACGCTGTGCTGCAGCCACAACTCACACGCTGATGAAAGTGTTTTCACCCAGATGACGACCATTTGAACGATGTCAACATGTCGGGGACGTCTTGCAATTTTATTTAATAGACTAATAGACGCGAGTTCTGTTGTGATGGATTTATGGGTTTGTGTCGTAAAATTGATAGAAGCTTGTTGTTAGCATTACTTGGCCGTTCTAGTTTTAGTGCGTCATCAGACACACGTACATAATTCACATCCGATTTCCAGGAAGACGAAAGGAAGAGCACAATCGGCAGTCTTGTACCAAAATACCCCACACAATACATTCCCATGTACTAATATTCCTGCGGGTATATCAACATATTCCGATTTGCAAAATGATTTCCGTTTGATTTCCCTGTCTCACATGCTTTCTAGTTCAGAGAATTCTGAAAACGACTTAACATTCGAGGTGATTGTTCTACGTGTTGTAAACTTATCTTTAGCTTCCAGTGTTTTTCCTCAGCCCATGAAAATGCAATGTGACAAAGCCGGTATTAAGCAGACCGCGCAAATTTATTTTCACGGATTCACAACACAGCCTTGCTCAACTGTGGTAGGCTTATAGTGACGCATGTCCGCATTTCGAAGGACTGTGAAGTTCAGGCTCATGTATGTGCATCGTGAAGTATTTGTACTGGAAATAACTACTGTGAGATACAAGTCTACCTTAATTATGGGCCCTGCGCAAGAAATTTATCAAATAATGACAATATGGCCAGACCGTTTCCGTCCGCATGTATTATCTCCGCAAATATTCGATGAGTTACGATAAAATTTGGCCTCTGCGTAGCCTATAATAAAATTAGTTTGGCAGACACAATCTGTGATCCATTAATCCTGTGAAACTTAATCTGTAATTGGTTCAAGTTCCCTATGAACACGCACCGTCCGGACAGAGCGATCTTGCACGCCCTTTCTTTGAGGTGTTGTGGCAGGTTCACGGTCTTGGCCAAAGGCGCCTCTCTATGACGCTAAGTAATAACATGCAGGAGACTTTTTATACAATCTTTGTACGCAACACAAAAACACAATGTATAATAGCGAGTGATGTTTGTCCTCTACAAGTAAATTCGCAGTCGCAATATTTTCCCCTTTCTGCATATAGCCACTACATTCTAAGCGTAATTTCTTCTGCGCAAGTGACTTGCTCAAATTTCCGCTAAGTCAGTTTAAAATAACTTCAATCAAATAACAACACTGTTTATTCTTATATCAGTACAATTCTTATAACTGCAGGTCTGTTCACTGAAACATTAGCATTATTCCTAACCGCCAAGGAACCGTAAACTGGTAGCAGGTATGCTCAAGCCCGGACACGGTCTTCACGCCTCGCCTGGCATCACAGGTATTTGCCGATTCGGCCCTAGTTCAGACAACGCGTACTAATCAGACACTACATATTGCGTTGTACAGTTCCTACGGCAATAACTTTTCGGCAGGAAAAATTCGTTTGTACCTGCTTTCAACACTTGCCCGTGGCACAGTCAGAAAATTATCAACAACCAAAGAGATATGTCAAGCTACCGGCACGCTGAGAACTGACCACCGCATTAAGCTAGGATTGCACGTGCGCGTAATGTGGATTAATGATAAATTATTTACAAATAAATTTTGGAAACAGGATTTGATATTCAAGGATCCGTGCATCGTAGATTACTCAAGTCGTGCTCGTGGAATTATGTGTAAGTTTATTGGGTGATTTGGCAACCGTTGGAGAGTCAGTGTGGTCGTGACCTCGATTCGTTCACCCCCTGGTTCCTACTGATTTTGTCTGTGAGGCCTTGGGAATTAGAAAGTTTTACCCGGGCAGTTCCCTTGCGTTCTGGTGAAGCTGAGTTCCTGAAGGGTCGTGAAGTGAGCAAGACGCACGAGGGGGACCCTCGCTGCCTGGACACGTATTCGGCGGGAGCGTAAGTGCATTGCCGGTTTTCAGCTTATATTTTTCCGTTTTCAGATTAATTACTGTTTACCGTTGTTTTAATTCAGCACCCAGGACTGGCTACCCCTACCTCCCCTGTAATAGATTAGTAGTTGTTTTGGTAATTCACTAGGCGTGCAACCTCCTTTGGTTCCTTTGTAATTTATTTTATTTTACTTTACTTAATTTCATTGCCTTCTTGTATTAATTTTTATTTCAATATTGGTAGTAAAGTGTAACTTGTAATACGTGCTGGTGTTTTCTTTGTATGGTAGAGGTTGCGTAGCGAGGTAGTTCAGGCAGTAGGCCGGTTTCTGTCCCCACCCCTCTCAGGAACCCCATCCTACAGACATTGCCAAGGTGGTGTCGTGGCGCCGCAAGGTATATTTTGGTGGTAGCCCTGGCGGGCCGTAACAACTCAGTACAAATACCAACAAGATGCAGCTTTGTACTAGAATTTATTATTCCAAAGTTTATTGAAGGCTCAACACATTTCGAGCGGCACACCGCTCGTCATCAGGAGCACTAAACTCTATTCGCCGCCTCTGGTTTATATGTCCATGTGGTGACCGGCCGTTGCCAAAGCTGAGTGGGAAATGGATGTGGATCCATTTCCCACTCAGCCTTAGCAACGGCCGGTCACCACATGGGCATATAAACCAAAGGCTGCGAATAGAGTTTAGTGCTCTTGATGATGAGCGGTGCCGCTGGAAACATGTTGAGCCTTCAGTAAACTTTGGAATAATAAACTCTATTACAAAGCTGCATCTTGTTGGTATTTCTACTCAGTTCGGAAACTGGAGTCGTTTGGGATCTGGAAACAAAATGTAAACTAAATTTTCTAGAGTTCTTCCCCTATATAAATAGTTCAAAGTAACACCTCCAAAGATTATCTTATATTAGGAACGGCAGAATGTGGAATATTTCTTATCTTTGTAGCCTAGTGACAAGCGATACAAGGTACAAATGTGAAATTAGATCTAACACTGCCATGGTGTAAGTGGGATTCAACCCGGAGGAGACTTTTCACCAGCTAAACTAACATTTAAGGAAGAAACCAGTAAAATGTTGCATCTGGAGCACAGCTGCGTACGGTACTGAAACTTGGCCATTTCAGAAAACAGATCAGAAATTCCTTCAAAAGTCCTGCAATATGATAGTGGAAAAGTATCGAGAAGATCAGTTGGACCGATGGTGGAAAAAATGAGCAGATATTAACAGACGAGGAACAAAAGAACATCCTACATACAATAAAACGAAGTAAGTTTAACTGCATCGGTCAAATATTGCGTAGGAACTACCTCATAAAACACGTTATAAAGGAAAGACAGAAGGGACAAGAAGACGACAAAAAAGATGTAAGCAGCTACTGGACGAACTTAAGGAAAACAGAAGACCCTGAAATTTGAAAGAGGAACATTAGATCGCACTCTGTGAACAATTAGCTTTGAATGAGGCTACGAACCTTTTGCAAGACAGACGACGCAATTAATTAATGAAATCCTTAGCATATTTCGCGTCCGGTAATTGCAAATATTTCCTCAAGCGCCAAAATAACTTCCGACGTTCTTAGATAGTCGTTAAATAATTCACTGGAACAATGACATTCATGCATTACAAGAAACGTAAATGAAGGACTAGATGCGCTCCTCCGGCTGGTACCTATAATTTTTTTTTAAATTTCGGGCCGTGCAGACCTCTATTCTGCCTTGCCACACTAGGAAACAGCAGCGGACATGGATCACCAGTGCACCTATGTCGCCCGCAACCAGACCAAAGACAGAAATGGAGCACAATGGACGGGATGGTTTTATATAACTAAATTCACAAAACTCCAGTTTTCGTCCAGAAAAGATAACGCGGGAGGGCTGGTAACATAAAAAGTGTCCAGGAATACAAGCAGGACAACTGAGGGTTTGGTTCCTGGTAGGATAATTTATTTCCGCACTACAAGCACATTGGTTCCGGGTTCCATGGAACCCGTATCCAATGAGTACCATGGGCGCCTTCCGCAGCATTAAGGCAAGCGCAGCATGAATACGGCCAATTATTCAACTTCCATCTGCTGCAGAGATCAGAAACAAATATTTTCCTGCGACGCCCCGCACGTGTTCATGCAACGCGTTCTTAAGCACGGGAACAACTTCACCTCACCCTTGCCGTCAACCCTGGAAGGAATTACATATGCTTAAGGACAGTAGCACCGTTCGAGAAAGAAAAGAAAACTCTTTACGCTTCATACTTTTATTCAGACGCTACATGTAACCACTGGACATGCCACCTGTCATCTGAACTCTACAATCGTTACAGCAGACATGAACAAAGCTTCACCTTCACATAACAAAGCTTTTAAGATTATGAAGGTAGATGTTCTTATACAGGGGGTTCAACTTAAAAGTGGACCTATTTTAATATGAGTAATTTATTTACTAAGATTTACAACATGTTGTATTACACATCTAACCTGTATTTACAGTAAGTGTTGGAAATTATGTCCATTCATTTCAATGCACTTATCGACACGCTTCACCATGTTCCTCGCAACTTTTCTTAGCGTTCTTTCATTTACTTCTTTGATGGCACGAGTACTATACTGGCGCTTGCCTTCCAAATTTTTCAAAGAAACTTTGTCTGCAGTGGCTGTAAGACATCGTTTTTAAATAACTTTCCAATATAAATACACGTTCTTCCACTGTTAACCGCGTTATGAATGCGTAAAATATTGCGTTGTTCAAACACCAGCACTCACTGTCGGCTGATTAAACTGATACGGATGGCCAAGACCGGTTCTCCCCTCTCCTGCAACAGTCTTGCCAACTCCTGCACATGTAGTAGTATAATGTCATACTAGCAGAACCATTATAAATAGCATCTGACGTGAAATATTCACGGTTTAGTTAACGGTCCACTTTTAAGTTGAACACACTATATGCAAGTTATTACCTATATGATTATTCCTATGCGTCCGAGTATTCTTTTTTACAAGTGGTTAGTCCTTGGTACACTCGTACTGACCTGGCTTCAGCTTCTGCTTGGAGTCTGTACTGAGATGTGATTGAGTGATTATGCCATTACGAAAAGGACGGCTTTAGTCATTCAAGCTCTTGAAAGCATTATCAACAGAAAACTTTCAAAGACATGTCCTGCCGACAAGGACAGGTTTCTATCAGCTTCACCTCACGAAATCGTGTGACAGCCAAGAAGGAGGACACAGACCGGATTATAATACAGGCCTATTTCCTTCGGGATTTGCTAATGCATGTTACGAATACACTTAGTGTTCTGCAAACGTGACCCAACAGTTGATGCTACGAGGTGTACCTCTTTATATGAAAGAAAATTAATCTTCTAAACGAGTTATTTCCTCCAGGTAACATTCAAATTCCATTAGGAAAACTGGTTAATGATTTTGAAAAACGGGTTGTTTGTTCCAAGATTAAAACTCAACTTATTAACCTTCAAAGATTGAACGTACTCTGCTTTATGTAAACAATTTCCACCACGGTTATAAAAACCAATCATTTAATGCTGTATAAAGCAAAAGTCGCTGTCTGTTCTGAGATCCGTAAAAACACTCAACTCAAAGTAAGCACGATGTAGAATTGTGGAATGTTAAACCTGATGGTACATCAAGAAACCGCTACGCTTTAAAAGGTTAAAGGAGTAACAAGAAAGCTACTGCAGTGTCGATGTTATATTTCCCCCAAACAGCGCCGCGTCGGTCTGGTATTCGCCACAAAGAAACGGTGTTGATAGTAACCAAATTTCCTACCTATTGACCCACGCTGCTGTTTCTTTATTAAAAACTTCAATGCCTCACATTTTCCCATATTTATATTTCTCACCTACAAGCGTACTGGGCGTCTTTGTATTACCTGGCATTCTTCACAAAATTTATTTGCAGTCATGTCTGCATGACTATGACCTAGCAACAGCGCCCAAAGAGTAAGGTAGACTATTTCAAAATTAGACAATTAAGACTTTTATCTGTTGGGGAAGTCCCGATTTGCAGCCAATTATGCACACTTTGCCTAGGGCCTACATTTTCTCCCAGAACATCATGGCCGTTCCAAAGGCTGCACCAAAATTCGGTATGGAATTCCACCAAAAGCTGTCAAGCAGTTACAATTCCCACACTAATAATCCGGAACACAGCTTAGTTTACATACGGCTACACATGGTACTTTCAGTATATCCCATGAAAAACTTCAAGATTTTTACTCAAATTCGATATAGGAGGTTTGCACCAACAACTGTCCCCGTATTTTAATTTTTACGGCCAATGGACCATAAAAAAAGTCCCGACTGACAAAGAGCCATTTGTACTTTCCAAGTATCCCACAAAGTTTGAAATCAAGAATCCCACAAACAGTTTCCCACATTCTGATCAAATCTGATACAGGAGATTTTCAAGAACAGATGTCGGTCAGTTTCAATTATCAGCCATATGGATTCATAAGAAATTCTAGCTTACCTGCTAATAATAATCAATTCGTACACGATATTATAGACACTTGATTTGTAATTATCATTATGAGCTGAAACAAGTCTGTGCGAGTCCCAGTCGACTTCTCATGTTTACTTGTACACGGCCCTGTAGCAAATTAACTGGTGTGTTGGTAAACCGTCAACAAAAACTTTTAATTATCGTCAAAAACACAACTTCTACTGACTCTCTCCATGCTATGTGTGAACCAATAGTATGGAGCACAGCCATTCTTGCAAGAAGGCAACCGATCTTCAGCCAGCCCTGAAATTTTCTGCCTTGCAAGAAACCCAGAGTACATCACCGTGTTCTTAGGTTCCCAAAACTCGACCGTACCCTCAACCACACAAACCAAGTGAACGTCGTCATAAACTGTTCCTTCAAAATCCGTTTTCATATGCACCTCCCATCATCGCTTAGGTCTTCCAACCAGTTTCTATCCTCCAGCTTCTCTGAATTAAAGTTCTCGTCTATACCACTCGTGCTACACGTTCCGCTAATTCCTTTGACTAGCCTTATAATGACCAGTGGCACAGCTGGGGGAGAGGGAGTTGTGTGGCGCCTCGGGCAGCAGAATCGAAGGGGAACCAAGCAGTCCCACAAAATGAATATTTCAAATAAAAATTGATTATCTGCAGGCAAAAAATTTTAAATTAATGAGAACAACACAAGAAAAATCAATAAATATTTGTGACTTGTTTAAAGTTCATATTTTCTGTTGGGGCACTGTGAAGACTGGCCCCGGGCGCTGAAAAGCCTAGCTACACCACTGATAATGACCCAAGAAAAATTAAGGTTAACAAAGAGCAGTGCCCTAAATTCTCCAAAAGCTCAAGTTGGTGTGTTTATCTATTTAGGACCTCACTTCCTACCGCACAGTAAACAAAGTTCGTCTCGATTACAGACAATCGATCTGCTGAAGCAAATAATAAATCTTTACTTTCGCACCGTGCATGTTGTTATATTTATTTTATTCAAACCAACTCATGCACTCTTTTTAAACAAATTCACATTCACATTTCAATGTGAAAGTGTTTAAAAATAAACAAATAATCGATGTTTATTGCGAAAGTCAAACGAATCATGAAGGTACACTGTGGGCATAATACAGAGTTCCAGAATGTTACAGCAGGTTGGACATAAGGTATAATATTTGTGAACCTTCGCACCCTGCTTTAGCCTCCACTTTACTGACCGAGCTACCCCAGCTACTAACATGTCTGTGAAGCACTGGCATTCCTCGGTGAACGGATGGCCGGCTGGGTTGGACTGCGATCTTCACATTGTAACGGGACACGGGAGCTAAACCGGCTTTTAATATCGTGCACACGGAGCTGTAAGGCAGCCATCATGTTACGTCGAAGTACACTAGTCGAAGTAGCAGGGTAAATCAAAAGCGAGGTTTTTATTATTCCTCGTGCCTACAATGAATGCTTGGAGATCTAAGCGATCACACGCAGTACAGGAATAATGAAGAATGGCATTCCAAGTCCCCCCAAAACACAACTGCAGTGGTCTGGGATGTACAGGAGACAAACAGTAATGACAGTGGTAGTAGTAGTAATAGTAGTAGTAGTGGTGGTAGTGGTGGTGGCAATAGTAGTTGTGATAGCGGTGGTTGTGGTGGTAGTCATGGTAGTAGTAGTAGTAGTAGTAGTAATTGTTGCACTTTTTTGTTACTGTCGTCTTGTAGCAGTAATGGTACACCGAATATGAGAGCAAGTTCAGATAGCTGCATACCCTCTAAATAATAATAATAATAATACACCAAGGCCTTTTTTACGCCCTAGTCGTGTTTATACAAAAGCGGGTGTAAACAGAAAACACGTAAATCAAAAATAATATTCTCATAAGAAATAACGGTTAGGTAGTGTTAGTGTAACAGCGCAGCCGGCGAAAGGGTGTTAAACCGAAAACGGGGAGGCGTAAATTTCCAAGTGGTGTATACTGGCAGGGGACGTTAAGACAAAAAATACATTAAACAACTGGGACTTTAAACAAGGGCTACGTATTACATAGACGCTACAATACGGGCAAAACCAAACTGTCCGGAACACCAAAGCACAAAGAACTTCAACGCTACATGTATATATTTTCCGTATAGGTCAAATCGTAACAGGAACTTCACATGAGCGAACTTGGAATGTGAACACCCATGCGCACAGACATACAGGAAAGTCTTCATTCAGTGGGCCTGACAACTACGGTTCGATCTAAAGCGTAGTTAATTTTTAATCGATAATTTTTCGTAAGGCGCAAATACGAAATTCATGGATATATGCTCGTCGGTTGACAAGACGATTTATGCGTACAAACTGACGGATGGGCAGGGCGCTTTAAATGGGCGCCCAGCCGGGATGCGACAGTGCCGAAAAATAACACATGTAGTCAGGTACAGATCGTTCTGCGACAGGCAGCTTATTCTGGAAACTGTAGTCGTTAGTGTAAATATTAAAAGGAATGACTGTGTAAGAGTGGATGTGCTTGTGCTTGTAACAAATGAGCACCAACAGCAATGAAATAAGCAAAAACGTCTGAAAGAAAAGACGCATCTGCAAAATGTTACCTCAAATACTGTTTAGATACACGAATTCGTGCATTCTTTGCTTTCAGCCAATAAAATTTGGACATTTACCTTCCAGTAGTGAAAGGTCTCTCGAGAGCTTGCAGATCTTATCGCGGACACGGGTGACAGTGAGGAACAGCGAAAGCTACTTGTGCTGGCTCTGATAGTGGTGCGGTGCAAATAACACCGAACCTCAGGCACTGAATGGTGATTCACCAAAGTGTAAATCCATTTACACGGCTCACTAAGCCTTAACTTAGGACAAGAATGTTCTGCCTCGAACTGAAAGCAGTGAAACGCGCCCTATGGCCTTTTGACTTGCATTTTAGGTGACTTCAGTGGGACACGTTTCGCTATTTCACTCACAATTTCTGAATCCTTCCCAGAAGGCCACACAAAAATATACATCAATATATACGGCAAAACAAATCATGGAATTGTCACTGCATGGTAGGGCACGTCGGCCTACACAGACTCACAATATATTTCTGTTACCCTCTTTTATTCGTGAAATAACTGAAAATATTCAGATCAGTAACAGAGCAGAAACATGTAAAAGTGTGCCACGAATACCGACATTGAAAATGATAAACACGAAAAACTGTAATTAATTAACTGATCTCAGGTTCTCACAGTGGATGGTGTTGGTGAAGAATCAAGCCTTCTGGCAAGTTTACGCCGTGTTGAATGATAAATACAAGCTTTTATTATTATGGCGCTGCTAACGTGGATATAACAAACAGCAAGCAGGCCGATAGTAGTTCAGCGTAAGATTGAATGTTGAGCTCTCCTCCAATAGGTCACATACATGCAACGGTAGCACATCGGTTAGTTTTTTGTCCCCTGGCGACCTCAGGTGAGAATATAACGCGCTGTAAGGAACAACTGCTTTGTGAGAGTTGAGGGTCCCACAGCGATGGTGTTAGGATTCATGTCTGGTCCTTTGTTACGCTCTATGACGGGGTCATTGATTCTCGATGCTTTGGAGGAACTAACCGCCTTCATCTTCATGTGCAGAGCATAGTACTCTTCAACCCGTATAACCTGAAGGCGGTACATATCTCCGAAACATCAGGGATAAAATAAGACTGTCAATCTGCTTTAGAAACCCAGAAATGTGTCGAGATGTGAAGTTTCCTGCTGGCACATGGACGTCATTTTAAACATACGGGGTTTTTTTATTTTACTGATAAGGGCCGGCTGGACGGTCCAGTCAGTTTTTATTATCTTTCTAAAGGTTAACATCATTGCTATCGTTTGTGTGGCTACTTTCATCAACTGTCAAACCTTACCGACACGCGGCTATCAACGCAACGCTGGCAGAACGTCGGGTGGACTGTTGGACCAGGGATTATCGGTCATGTAGGAAAAAAACCCCAACACTTATTGCTTAGGGTACGTATTATCAGTATAATACCGATTAAAGACGAGAAATACATGCTCCTCTTTGTTACTACGAGTTGAACCGCTCGCAATGTATAGGCTACGGAGCTGGGTTTATCGTTGGGGGAGGAATTCCGACGGACATTAACAATAGCCCTGCTCTTACCAGCAAACATTTACCAGTCGTCATGGTAAAACATAAAAATCCCAGAAGAACTGAACTTGCAAGAATGATTTTTAATATATATATTAACAATAAAGCCTCTCACCAGGACAAATAAAGATAGAGATTAAGGGCTGACAGTTACCTTTATCCGAACTGTTCTAGTTATCATCTGAAGGTTTTAGATATGATATAGTCAGTGACTGTAATGCGCTGACAGCGACACGAACGACATTCACTTCGTTTCTGCGACTGCTGCTTATATCTGATAATACTGACTCGACAGAAATTGATAAACAGAGGCGGGCTAGAAGAAAATACAAAGCTTTATTGGTATCTTAGTAGTAAGCGTCCCACTTTGTCAGCCACGCCCACCTGCGCTGTGATTGGCTGAAACCTAACCTTCCCCTTCCTCCCCTGCGCTGTGATTGGTCGAAACCTAACCCTCACCTCCCTCCCCCGTGATGTGATAGACTGAAACCTATACTAGCCCCACTCCCTGTGACGTGATTGGTCGAAACCTATACGGCCCGCTTAACCCGCAGGCAGTCACGTGATGTAAAAAAGAGGCAGGGGTGAATGACTATTTCGCTAAACCTAATTTTAACTTATTATTATGAAACGTTATTGTCACGTGATGTAAACAGACCCAGGTGGTTACCTGATGTAAACAAAAGAGGACAGACGGTTTGGCGCTGCGCTAAACCTAACTTTAACTTATTATTTTGAAATTTAGTTGTCACGTGATGTGAACTAAAGATGGCGGCGGGGTTAATGACCATTTTGTTTAACCTAACATTAACTTGTTATGGTTACTTGATGCAAACAAAGGTGCCATTTTTGAATTTTTGGCAATATGCCGGCTAGAGCGGCATTTTTAAACCCAAATTTAACTTGTTATTATTTTGAAACTTAACAGTGACCTTGTTATGTTTGCCGGATGTAAACAAACCCTCTAGACAGCTTGTCGCCATCGTTATTTTGAATATTTGGCAATATGGCGGATACGAGCGCCATTTTTAAAATTGTTACTGACCTAACTTTAACTTTGTAATTGTAATAAGGCCGCCATGTTACAATATGGCAGATACGCGCGCCAGTTTTAAATTTGTTACTATCCTAACTTTAACTTTGTTATTGTAATACAGCTGTCATGTTACAATATGGCGGCTAGCGCGGTAATTTTAATGTAATGCTAAACTAAATTAAACTTTTTATTTGAATAAGGCGGCCATTTCTAAATAAGGTGGACTGGCGCTAACTTTAATTTGTTACTAAATTAAACATTTACTATTTAAAAAAGGCGGCCATTTTACATTATGGCGGACACGCGCGTTATCTTAATTAATAGACATCTAATTTAAACATTCATTATTTCAATAAGACCGCCATGTTACAATATTGCTACCACTTTATACCACACTAGAAAGAGTTGGCTGAAGCGGTAAGATGTCAGACTCACAACTGAAAGATTCTAGGTTCGAATCCTCCTGCTTTATCCATCTCTTTTTTTAAAGAACGTATACCAGGTAATAAGGGGAAAAAATTTTACATTTTACAAATACACATAATTTAAATTTATTTTGCTTGTGCACTTACACAAATGACTTTGCTGCGGTCTGTACTATACACATAATTGGTTTTGACACTCACAGTGGTTATTTAGCGTGACTGCTCGTTAAACTCCCTAACTTATTAACACAAAGCGATTCTAAACTGGCAGGGCCGGTTTTGACACATAATTCGCATTGGCACTGATATTTCCATAACCAATTGAGAGAACGTTTACTACAAAACAGCATTTTGATGCGAAATAGGTCTTTTTAGGTAGGTGTTTGGAACAGAACCTGCTGTACAATTTACTGTTAGTTAAACGTCTAGGTCTACTTAAATCCAAAGCAGACACACCAAATTTGCACTCATGTCTTGATGTTAACACGTAATTGGTGATATATGTCAAACGTTTTTGATACACAGAACACCTTACGCTAGAGACGATAAACGCATTCCTTTTAACCACTTTGTATTCTGAACATGAAATGAATCGTGCCAAATGGCTTGCCCTACGACAATATTCAAAGTCCTCACAAATTGCCCAATGCTTGAGTTTGGTAGAAATAAAACAACAGCGAAATCTAAAAAATCCATTATGCATAGCACTGGACACTACTAACCACACTGGGACTTACTGAAAAACTGCGAGAGCGGACAGGTTAGAACATGCACACTTCCACCGAGCGCACTCGGGATTGTTGTTGGTAGACCTTGTAAGCGGAACCCCAATGGTAAGCAAGTTAGAACGTGCACACACACTCAGAGACTGACGGGCTACTTTACTTCACGAACCAAGCACTCACACATAACACCTGTAGTTTTAGCGTGATTTAAAAAAATTTTATTCCTTTTACGATAAAGACGAAAATGCACTCAGGACTCCATTTTGCATGTTTTTCCCAACAGCAGTCCGTTTCCTTCCAGTCCTTTAAGGTGATTCTACAATGAAAGCACGTAGTAAAAGGAAGTTTACCTTAACAAAACCATTCACATTAGTTTGTTGTGGAGAAAATAATAGTTATTTGTAATAAACCATCTTCTAATAATAATGTAACTCACCTGTATGAAAGAAACCCGCGCCATTTAAATCTTTAGGTTTTTGTTTAGAAGCGGTAGGCCAACTTGCAAAACACTGCATTCGGGCGTGATATGATGAATAATACGGGTACATAGCACCATCCCACAGAATGCTATTGTGCTGTCTGAATTTTATGGCTGTAAAAGACAATAAATATTAACGTACTGCTATAATTGTACATAGGAGGAAGTAAATAAAAGTAAATATATACTTACAACAATCTGGACTCTAACCTTTCGTTGTATACTGCATATAAGGCCCGCGCACGTTATTGCTTCTGCTAGGTACTTGAGATGTCTTAGGCGGAGCTGCAATGTTTTCTACAAACAATCCCTTAACAAATGCGTACGATGGACTCCAACGCTGACGGTCCTTAAATGCATCATCTCCTTCCCACTGTTCGATTTGCACTCCACAAAACGCACATCGAACCACATCACCCCGGTTTGTGAATCAAAATCGTTCAGCTGCCAGCTGATTTACATCCATGAAGGGCACACGCCAATGTTTAAATGTTTTACGACGATCAACGTAACTTTTCAATTTTAAACTTTTTAGTTTTGGTAATGGCGAAGGTAGCGGAGGCACGTATACACGTCCGCCAGCTGAGTTAAACTTCGTACACATGGTTGGAATGCTAGTTAACAACTAACAGAGTGACGAGTTGTATCCTGCGAACTTAGGTACATTATGTTTCACATCCCTCAGGGTAAGTCCATTAAAATTCCTTTTAGACAGATAACATCACATACCTACTTAGACGTTTGGTGACGCCTCAGGCAAAACACATTAGCGTAATATGAATTGTTTGTTGCCCCCAGGCCAAAGTCATTAGCCTAATGATTTGTTTACTTTTTTAGACGTGTTGGGGCCCGTTGGAATGCAAGTTAGATAAAATCAGATAACGATTCTAGCAAAAATCTATTAAGGGGATGCTCAAGACAACAATCAGGTGACATCATTTAAATTTCATTAAGAAGACAAACAGGTCGCAACATGTCTGGAGGGCAGTACTATGTATTCTGTCATTTTAACGTAAACGTTTATAAATTTATCGCATTTTTTATACCTTTGAATTACTAACCCAAGTTTCAATTACGGCCCACCACCATGTTACACTATGACTACCACCGTGGGATATTTAAATAAACCTAAGTCTTAAAAGCGCCATTTTAAACTTTTTAATAACAACCTAAGTTTAAACCTGGAGTGTACGAACCTGTTGGAACGTGCTTGATGTTATGCCTTTTGTAATTTTTGTTAGGAACGACCCTAGACTTTACCTGAATATTAGCCAGAAGTCGCTTGCTCTTATATGAACAGTATGAAACACAATTATAGAAGTTAGCGTTTTTAATAATTTAGCCTGGTCAAAACATTACAAGCGGCTGAAGAGCCAATACGTTTTACTTACATTAAAAGCGCATTAAGAACATTTTACTAATTACAATTATTTTTATACACCTAAATTTCTTTTATTAGTTAGAAAAGTACCAAGTTTGACTCATGTATTAGTACTTATTACGAACAACATAAATTTGGCTTTTCCTACATATTTGTTTATTTAATGTTGGTTTAGTTATGCCTTACTCTGCAAGTTGTTTTCGCGGTTTTATGTTTTACTAAATGTACTGTTTTGTGTCAACTTTGAAGTTTTTTAAAGAATTTTGGACATACCTTTAACGTTGAGAAGGGTTTACATGAGGGTTTTTGTAATTATACAGTAAGCAGCGATGTTTTGGTTGTAGAAAAAATAAGTAGTGCATTAGTACGAACCAGTACATGGTTTCCGAATTTGGATAGATTCTTCACATTAAAGAGCGCTACATAAATAGAGAATAAAATTATACCCATACAGAAACGTAACACTCTATATTTAATACAACTTTACTTTCAATAATTCTAGTTTAAAAACGCAACGTGTTTTTGTTTGCGGCCTTATGATGCTGTGCTTAAATTGCAGGTTTTATTAGTTAATATGACAATAAGATTTAATTTTAGTTTATTACATTTTGTTGTGTTTTAATTTAGACGTTAGCGTACCTTACTGTAATTTAAAGCCTGTGGAAACCATTACTACGGATTGAAGAGAGAAGTGACGTACAGTAGGCACATTAAATTTCTAAATGCATGCAATACAGGATGACGACTTTAACGTTTAAGTTTAATTTAGAGGTTAATAGATTTTTCTAGGAACGTTAAGACTCAGGGTCTCTATTCAGAGGGTAGGCTAATACTAATATCTGGAATAAGTTCTGCCTCCAAATAGCATGTACAGAGACAATATCCTGTAGCACTTATACAACAGTGGCTTTTACTTAATATTTTCTGTTACTAAAGTAATTAGATCGGTAATATGTGTGCTTTTAAGAACTCTTTGATTTGTTTAAAAACACCGGAACATTTAGACGTGATGCAAGGGTACGGAATAATTGGATTTAAATCCATTATGAGTAGCACTGGACACTACTAACCATACTGAGATTCGATGATAAACTGCGAGTGCGGTCAGGTTAAACATGCACACTTTCACCGAGCACACTGACGATTGTTGTTGGTAGACCTTGTAAGTGGACCCCCGAGGGTAAGCAGTTTAGAACGTGCACACACACAGACTGACGGGCTACACTACTTCATGAACGAAGCACTCACAAATAACACCTGTAGTTTTAGCGTGATTTAAAAAATTGTATTCCTTTTACGATAAAGACGAAAATGCATTCGGGACTCCATTTAGCATGTTTTTCCTAACAGCATTCTGTTTCCTTAGATTTCCATTAATTAAAATGACGCGCGTGTCTACCATACTGTAAAATGGCCGCCTTATTAAAATAGTAAATGTTTAATTTAGTAACAATTTAAAGTTAGCGCCAGTCCACCTTTTTAAAAATGGCCGCCTTATTCAAATAACAAGTTAAATTTACGTTAGCATTACTTTAAAATTACCGCGCTGGCCTTCATATTGTAGTATGGCAGCGTTATTACAATAACAAAGTTAAAGTTATGTTAGTAACAAATTTAAAAATGGCGCGCATATCCGCCATATTGTAACATGGCAGCCTTATTACAATAAAAAACTTGAAGTTAGGTTAGTAAGAAATTTAGAAATGGTGCTTGTATCCACCATATTGCCAAAAATTCAAAAAAGCGGTGGCGAGAAGCTGTCTAGAGGGTTTGTTTTCATCCGGAAAACATAACAAGGTCACTGTTAAGTTTCAAAATAATAACAAGTTAAAGTTAGGTTTAAAATTACCGCTCTAGCCGCCATATTGCCAAAAATTCAAAGTGGCGCCTTTGTTTACATCAAGTAACCATAACAAGTTAATGTTAGGTTAAACAAAATGGTCATTAACCCCGCCGCCATCTTTAGTTCACATCACGTGACAATAACTAAGTTTCAAAATATTAAGTTAAATTTAGCGAAAATGTCATTCACCCTCCATCTTTTCTTCACATCACGCGACTGCCTGGGGGTTAGGGGGATGGGTCCGTATAGGTTTCGACCAATCACGTCACAGGGGGTGGGGCTAGTATAGGTTTCAGTCTATCACGTCACGGGGAGGGAGGTGAGGTTTAGACTTCGACCAATCACAGCGCAGGGGAGGAAGGGGAAGGTTAGGTTTCAGCCAATCACAGCGCAGGTGGGCGTGGTTACTATAGTGTTATGCTTACTACTTATCTTACATTGTCAAACATTTTTCGGTAATGAAGGGACACATGAAAAAAGTTATCTCGCGCACGCAAAAGTGTGACCCGATAAAATAATGACATAACTTCGCTTTAGATATTAATATAGAAGTTTACTGTAACAGCTCGTGTGAACGTGTACTTCAGTTCCTACTATAACGGAACAATTACAGTACTTCTCGTCACCAGCTGGTTGCGTCTCTACTAAGTTCACTGCATGTTGTGTAGCCTACCCTACTCAATTGCTGGGCACCCCCATTTGAAGATGTATTCAGCACAAATTAAAACATGTCTACATATATACGCGCAGAATTGTTATCATAAATTGGCAAGACAGGCAATCTACTTATAACGGAACACCATTGCGCGTTCGCCTAGTCACTGTTGCAATGGAAACGCAACAATGCTCTTACCGTCCGGCTATCCTTTCTCGCACATTCCGTATGCATGAGACCTAATTTTCAGGGATTACTCTGGGATGAGTTAGATGGACTTGGCGAAGATGAAATATAGATACGATTTTGCTGAATTGTTAATCTGGAGAAGCTGTTGTGATTTTATTTTTAGTCACTGGGCGCCAATTTGATACAAGTTTTATTTGCAGAAAAACGAAGCCCAGATAACTCTCTCACGTAGCGTATTCACTGTATATTTACCTTCCCTGAATAATAAAATTATGCTGTCCGAAACTTGATAATACTGATTATGTTCAATTTAATATTATTTGTTCATAACATACCCCTGTAGGAACACTTATAAATTTCTAATTATGTAATTTTGTCTGTTAGTCAGGCCTAAATCTGGAGCGATGTACAAGCACGTCCTCCTCGTATGACAATCGAAAGACTTGTGTCGTTCACGACAATACTCGAAGTTACGTCTCCCTGTTTCAAACTTCCCCCTACTTTAATTTGCCTAACTAATCCGATTGGATCTCTGTAAATTTAGTATTCTCGTAATAATAGGTCTGTAAATAAATTAATGAGACTGCCTGCGTATCGCACAATCTGGCAATACTGCGGGCTTGCCCTTCACATGAAGGTTAGATAAGAGTCTCATAGACTTCTAGTATGAGTTTCAACTCGCTAGCATCAACACACTAATTTTAGTGCGGTTTCTTGTGAAGGAGTTTTTGTGTGTGTGTGTGTCACGGAAATGGAAGAGCGCAATTTCGAGCAACGATGTGCAATCAAGTTTTGTGTCAAACTTGGGAAAACCGGCATTGAATTTTTCAATAAACTGAAACAGGCCTATGGGGAGCATGCTTTGTCGAGATCACAAGTGTACAAGTGGTGTAAGGCATTTTCAGAGGGCCGTGAATCCATCAAAGATGAACCCCGCTCAGGAAGACCTTCA
>Ga0268261_10000322_pt1 | contig 29693 bp, 21 predicted proteins | sample TergutNc150P1_FD_190353 | JGI IMG/M metagenome (GOLD analysis project Ga0268261, IMG submission 190353) | Nasutitermes corniger P1 segment gut microbial community from laboratory colony in Florida, USA - Nc150 P1 (SPAdes) (version 2) | ecosystem: Host-associated > Arthropoda: Insects >... | reverse complement strand
GAGAGAGAGAGAGAGATCAGTAATCTATGTCCGCCACGATTGAATGTCAGCTTCGGCGCATGTGAAGGTGAAGTGTGTGGGTTTGCAGAGAATAGTGAATGTTTGGTGTAAAGAACGTGTTTAAAGTGACAGATTTGTATCATGAATGCAATTTTGAAACTTGTGGATGTTGAGATGATAATCAGTGCTTAAAGAATAATCAGGAATTGTTTTGATGGTGTATGATATTTGCTGGTGAATTATATAAGTATATTTCTGTAGGGTTTATAAGTATAACCACACTGATATCGCTGTGTGTGTGTGTGTGTGTGTGTGTGTATATATATATATATATAGTGTCAGATGTATGTTATATATGAGATGGTTGATTGTGTTTTTGGTAGTCATAATTCATCAGGGAATAGAAATATGATTTTGAAGTTTTTGCTGTAGTTTTACAAGGGTGCCTTGAATGACTGGAATAAACTGCCAAATGAAGGTGCATGACCCGTACGCCCAAAACTAAACCAGACATGAGTTGTAGTGTCTGTTTATGATGTAAGGAGTTGTATCATAGGCATTGAAATTTGTCATCATAGACCAAAATATGCAGCAATGTTTGAGTGGTCTGATCTCAAGTGCTTTGTTGTGCTTGCAACATAAGTAAGACTTTTAATATTCTTTATCTTTTCCTTACATTTTACTATTTTTGAAGCGTATAAATCATCTAATTGGGAAATCACCAGTTTACCCCATTTTTATTACAATAAATTGAACATTGTTCACAGTTTTGTATAAAATATAGTAAAATGGTATAATAATTTCTCACTGCTTATTGTGACAAAACCAATACCTCCTAGTGAGGAAAATCTCTACATCTTGAATGGAACATTAACCTTTACATTGCTGGTCATATTCATTGTGTTTTGAATTTGTGCTTTTGACAGCAATATGTCCTCTTGTTTTGTGACAATTTTATTTATTATTATTAGGTTCCATACATGGAAATTTTATTATAATTTTTTGTATGTAATATGGAGTGTCTGTAGTCTGGTAGTTATCCAAATTGCAGTCAAAAATATCTGTCACTTGTAAGGTGCGTATGATCAAATTTCTATTGTTTGTGTTGCCAGAATGTTTATTTATCATACATGTATTTTCAGCTTGTAATAACTTATTCCATTTGTGATGGAAGTTGTCTGTTCATTAAATATCACATATCAAGTAAAGTATTGCACATGATGGGGCATCGTTAATTTAGCTTTGTTAAAGATGTATTTGCCCATGGTTATTGCAGTTTATTCAAAATAATGTGAATTGAAAGACAAATGTTTGCCCTTATTGAGAAACATTAACAAAAAACTACTTCTAAAAACAACACCCATCATGTATAGATCATTAAGATCAAAGCATTGATGCACTTGATACATAACACTTTCCATTATGTGGACATGCCAGGAGGTATCACATTTCTTTCTTTAGAAGTTCTTATTATGAGATTATATAAGTCTGCTGAAGGTGTCAGAGACCTCAGGTCCATGTTTTTTTTTTTTTAAACGGTTACCCTGTTGTAACCCTTGATATGTTTTGTGAATGTAATTACATAGTTGTTTACTTTCAGTTTGTAAGTGGAGACATACATCCTCTCGTATTTGACTTAAGTAATAACATTAAGGAGAAATAACATGAGTGCACGACGTATTTCGCCAAGATTACAAAAGATTCTTCATTCTCTTGCCACTAGAGTGCCAAAGATTGTACTGCAACGAGCAGAAAATATATTTCCTTCCCTCCACACAAGTTTGGTAAGTGATGAGGTGTTGTGGTGTTTCTAGCAGAGTGCAGTGTGATTTATTTTTCATGCATATATTTTGAAGCTTTACAGCTTCTGAGGGAATTTTGAATCTGTTTTTCCTTGCATTTGAACTTCCCGTATTTTCTGTAAGAGTTTCAAATATTGGGCTCCAATATCTAGACAGGCCTTGCAGCATCCGGAAATTTTCCCTGAGGCAAGATTGAGATATCTTTTTGAAGCACTGTCAGCTTCTCTTCAGATATTCTGTTTCAGTTTTTTCTAATGAAAATGGATTTCCCATGCGAATTATATCTGTAGTATACCCCACAAATAATAATCACCTTGTAACACCGCAATCCATAACTCATCAGCAGTGAAATAACCCCTTCTAATGCAGTGAGGCAGAATTGTACTGTGTGTAAAATGACATTGTATTGCATGAAATAAACAACTATATTCAGTTGTGTTCTTTTCTGTTTGTTTCCTGAAAAATGTACCAGAGTGAAGGGATTGTAGCATTCAGAATTCATTGTTTCTGTGAGTGACACTACCCTGTGTTATTGTGCACACCCATTGCATATTAGGTTTCTGCTTTGTAATAAACTGAAGCTGCATGTTGTTTCTGAAACAGAAGTCTTTGTAAATGTGTTTGCTTATGTTCCTGCCAGGTGCAATGAAAGCACACTTATGTGATTTCTTGTATGTCTGGTATTGGGTATGGCATAATATTTCCACTGTTCTACAGTTATTTTTCTTGGCTGTAGTAATGCAGGTTTTTTCTGTGCACAACTTTGAGTGACATTGTTTCCATGATGCTTACTTTGCAGTCTTACTGTATGTGAACAGTCTTTGTTCAGAGCAGTACTTATGACACAGTGAGTGTGAGATGGCTTGCAGTCCAAGACAAGCAATGGGTGACATTAATTTAATATGTTTCTTCCCATTGCTTTTAGATATTGTTCCCAATATTTAACTGTCCATAAAACAGTATTTATGGAAATCCACATTGAGCTACATGTCTCTGCTATTTAAGCCGTCTTCAGGCTGTATACACCAAGCCCTGTTTTATGCCTTAGTCTTGTTCATAAAGAAGTGGGTGTATAACAGAAATCCGAAAATCAAAAATGATGTTCCCATGACAAATAATGTAATAAGTGGGCGTTAGTATAATATAGATCAGGCAGACAAAGGATGTTAAACTGAGAGGGTTTAAATTAAGAAGTGACGTATAATGGAGATGTGCATGAAAGGAAAACTTGTAAAAGAAGTTGTGCTTAAACAAGGGCTAAGTGCACAACTATAAAAAAGGAGTGCACATCTAAATATATATTATTATTGTTATTATATTAGTAATATTACATGTACAGTTGTACATTTTCATAGTCATAGTATGCAGACTGAGGATGTGTAGCATTGCTGAAGCATGCAGCTTAATGTGTATTTTAACGAAGTGTTGTGTTAGATGGTTAGTTATTTGTGTGAATATTACTGCTGTCACTAAAGAAATGTTTGCTTATTTTTACAAATGGGGTACACAGAATTTTTTATAATAGGGATACATCCACTGCCAGTGTGACCAAGGTGATGTTCACGCATGAATGAAATGCTTTCCAAACCCAAAGCACTCTGCATCCAGACCTCTGTGTGACACAGACAGCATAATTACAGAACTGAACAGCCAGCAAGTGAAAGGGCAATTGCTGCTTCTGCCACAGAAATATCATTACCTGTACATTTAATATGTTCATGTTGTTGTATTGACACAACTGTAGCCCTCTTGATTAAGACAGTTTATACGTATACTTGCTGTTTGTGTCATGAAAGTTGATCATTATTACTCTCGTGAGTGTAATCAAGGATTGTGATATGTGTTGTGACCCTGATTGTTGCTTGAGTTTTTCCTGGGCCTTCAAACGAATGTGCCACCTTCATATGCATGTGTTATCCTGTCCTTGGAAAACTCAGGATGTACTTATCCAGCTTGCAGGATGAAGAATCTTTGTCATGGTTTTTGGTTGGAAAGAATTATCCCTTACTAATTCTTTGTTGAAGTCTACAATATTCAACTCTCTTAACTGCTGGTATGGTTCTGTTATACGTAGATAAATGTGGACCTCATGGATGATATTCATATCTTTTACATAGAGAAAAGTATAATGTTTTGTTGGTTCAGTACCATGCATAGCCCGACTGACTTCAAGTAGTGCTATTAAATTTGCATGCAAGAGTCATCATTGACTGTGAACACTAATCTCCTGGTATTCCAAGTTCCAATCCTGTCAATCATTTTCCATCACCTATACAATTCCAAAAGATATTTCCCTGTTCCACTGCCCATGCCCCAGATGGGATGAGATTGTCCACACGTGTTCAGATTAACCCTGGGGCCCACCCAGCCTCTTGTACTCCTGATACCAGGTCTCTTTCCCGCGGTAAAGCAGCTGGGGTGAGATTATCACCCACGCCATATAGGGCAAGTACTTTCCATATCTGCAATTTATCTTCTCCAGCCAAAAACTGAAGATGTGTCATGCAGTGGGAAACACTGTTGATGTGGCTTTTGTGCTATGATACTTGAAATGAATGATAAACTGTCCCATACAAACATGCACGTGCAGATGTAGGCCTATATACAAATTAACTCTACTTCAGTATAGACTTAATCTTATTTATTCAAATACCATTTTATTGCCACCTACTGTTTTATGTGAAAGTTCATTTCTACAGGAAATACAACCTAATTGAGCATCTTTTATTCTATTCCAGAGAGTTTCTGTTTCTGAAGGAGCAGATTTTTTTTCCAGGAAGCATATGGGTCATATGTCTGAACGACAGACTAACTGTGTACAATACAAAATGTATAAACGTCTATGTGAGGAGCACCTGTTTACGTGTGATGTGTGTGAGAAAACTTTCAGTCATTCAGGAGCCTTGAAGTTGCATCAAACTACTCATAGTGGGAAGCGGCCGCATAAATGTGATGTATGTAAGAAATCCTTTATTCATTCCAGTAGCTTGAAGGTGCATCTACGAATTCATACTGGTGAGAAGCCGTTTACCTGTGGTGTATGTAAGAAATCTTTCAGTCAGTCTGGTTCCTTAAAGGTACATCTGTTCACACATATTGGGGAGCGGCCGCATAAATGTGATGTATGTATGAAATCCTTTGTTTATTCCAGTCGCTTGAAGGTGCATCTACGAGTTCATACTGGTGAGCAACCGTTTACCTGTGGTGTATGTAAGAAATCTTTCACTCAGTTTGGTTACTTAAAGGCACATCTACTCACACATACTGGGGAGCGGCCGTTTATGTGTGAAGTATGTAAGAAATCTTTCAAACAGTTAGGTGCCTTGAAAATTCATTTAAAAACCCATACAGGGGATCGGCCACATACATGTGATGTATGTAAGAAATCCTTCATTCAATTCGGTTTCTTGAAGGTGCATCTACGAATTCATACTGGTGAGCGTCCGTTTATATGTGATATTTGTAAGAAAGCATTCACCTTGCGCAGTGACTTGCAGAAACATTTACGTATTCATACTGGGGAGCGTCCGTATATGTGTAATATATGTAAGAAATCTTTCACTCAGTCAGGTGCCTTGAAGGTGCATCTACGCACTCATACAGGGCAGCGGCCATTTACATGTGATGTATGTAAGAAGTCTTTCAGTCAGTCATATGTCCTGAAAAATCATCAAATGGTTCATACTGGGGAGCGACCTTTTAGGTGTGATATATGTAAGAAATCTTTCCAGCGGTCAAGTACCTTGAAGTTTCATCAACGTACTCATACTGGGGAGTGACCGTTTATATGTGATATATGTAAGGAATCTTTCAGGGAGTCTTGTACTTTGAAGCTGCATCTGTGTACTCATATGGGGAGCGGCCATTTACGTGTGATGTATGTAAGAAAACTTTCAAGTTGCATGGAGTCTTGAAAGTGCATCTAGTCACCCATACTTAGGAGTGGCCATTTTCCTGTAATAAATGAGCGCTGTCTGGAAAATTCCCACACTTTTCATTAAAAATTTATTTCATTTACCTATCAGTTATTTGGCCATGTCTTTTTCAAATTAGTTCCGTGCAATCCTTATTCTTTGCTCCCAGCATTCTCTCTGCTTTTGGAACCTTGCTGGAATGCTTTTTATGCAATACGAGGGTTGGGCAAATATGAATTATAATTTGTGAATAGATCAAAAACTTTTATTTATTCTCTAAAACTGAAATTGTTATTTTTCAACATAATCTCCCTCGCTTGCGATACACTTGCGCCAGCTGTCCGGAAGCTTGCGGATGCTGCTAAGGACGAAGTCTTTTTGTTGCCAATGTGGCCACTCCTGAACAACCTCTATCACTTCCTCATTATTGCGAAACCCTTTTCCGCCCAGATGCTCCTTAAGGGGGCCGAAGGGGTGATAGTCTGAGGGAACAAAGTCCGGACTTTATGGAGGATGTGGTAGAATGTTCCATTTCAGTATCTGGATGGTGTCCATAGTGCGAGCAGACACGTGTGGACGGACGCTATCCTGGAGAACTGATACTGATGTTTGGGCCCTTTTTCTCTTGTTCCTGATGTTCATTTTGACTATTGAAGGTGTTGTTTGATTACTGTTTTCACACTACCATCACTGATGTTCAGTATTCCAGACAACTCGCGGACAGTTATTCGCCTGTTCTCCCGAATGAGTGCATCGACGCAGTCACTATTCTCACCTGTTATAGAAGTCCTCGGCCGGCGCTCATGCATTTCATTCTCCACCATTTCCCTTCCTTTTTTAAACACACTGCTCCACTTATAGACACTAACATTTGACAGTGTCTTCTCACCATACTGCCTCTTCAAACTAGAACAGATTTCCAACGGTTTACAACCTTCTTTTGTCAGGAATTTCATGATAATGCGCTGTTTCACGCTACCATGTACCTTCGCTTTGCTCATCTTCCTCACAACTGACAAAACTGCGCAGTAGCAAACACCAGGTCGGTGAATGACCTTGGAACCATGCTTCCACCTTCCACATATTACTGCTTTCAATGGACCTCACTGCATTTTTGAACTATGAACAAATTATAATTCATATTTGCCCATGCCTCATATTTGTTAACTGCAATTAGGTAGCCACCCGGTGGCAGTAGTACAGTACATATATATACACACACAAACAATACACAGAATGACACAAAACAAACAGTACATAGAACAACACAAAAATTAGGAAGAATGCGGGCTGTGCTGGTTTTACCCTGGCATTTGCCTTACAAGTGAGGAAAAAGCATGGAAAAACCTTGCTCAGGGTAGCCATACATAAACATACAATAAGAATACGTAGACATAACAATAAAAATACATAAATTACAGTATTAAACAGGAATAAAACCATATATACATTGATAAAAAATAGAACCTAAGGAATATGAAATAATGTGATAATAGTAAGATACATATAAGCAGCAACTTCTTTTTGTCTATAAGTCTTCTAATAATATTTGGCACCTTATTACTAAGACCAACACTACACTTCAACACTTCGCTACCCTTCACTACACTTATCGACACTTCACTTCCTCTCATTTACACTTCACTACCCTCTCATTTAGCTTAAAGCATTTACATTTCTTATCGTTCTATTTCACCTCACATCACTAAACTAGACACAGTGCAGTTCTTATCTCCAAACTTATTTCCAAAATAATGAACCCCTTCACTGCCCTAAAGAACTCATCATTTCACTTCACTTTTTATTTTATTTTATTTTTTTTTACTTACTCTATCAACCCTTCACTTCATTTTACTTTGCTATTCATATCTACATCTCACTTCCCTTTATCTCATTTCCCTAACAAAGCACACAGCTTCGTTAGGGAATTTTCTTGCATGTTGTCATCAGACTCTATATTTGACCATTCAGTGCGAATTTCAACTTTGGGAACTAAAAGAAGTCTGTTGGTGTGAGATGTGGCAAGCACATGGGGCTGTGGGATGAATGTGTTGGCTTTGCGAGAAAGTCGCGATTAATTGGAGTGGAATGAATGTGCAGGTGCATTGGTATGATGGATCATCCATTTTTTCTCCGTCCTTGAATGGGTTATTATTCCTTTCACTGCCTCTTGCATGCAATTAGTCACTTCATGGTAGTATTGTTTGTTGTCATGACCACGAGGTGAAAATTCATGGTGAACAACACCTCCAGGAGGGGAGGTGAGGGGGGGGGACAGGCGCGCATGCACACACACACACACACACACACGCACGCGCGCACACAGTCAACATCATCACCTTCACCTTCAACTGAACTTTCCACAGTTTTTCGGTTCTCACGGAGGTTTTTAAGACCCATTGTTAAGAGTGGTTTTTTTGTTTTGACATAATATCCCATTTCTCGTCACATGTAATGAATTTTTTTACATAAGTTTTCATCATTGTTTGCACACTCAGTATGTTCTTGACTGACTTCGAGGCACTTTGTTTTTGCTCTTCAGTCAGCAGACACACACACAGATTTGGCTGCTACATGCCACATACCCAAATTTTTATTCAAAATCTCATGACACGATTTTTTCGAAATACCAGCTTCATCAGGTACTTCCCACATTCTCAATGGTCTATTTGAATGGACAACTTTACGCACCTTTTCGACATGTTGTTCATGTTTTGACATATATTTTCGTCCACAACGTAGAGAATCTTCGATCATATTTCTGCCGTCTCTATTTATTTGTACCATTCATAAGTTTGAGTTTGCCTTGTGGATTTATTATCAAACACTTTCTACAATATTTCATGTGTCTGTGAAAAAGTTCTCATGATTTAAAACAAAACTTGGTAGAAATATGTCACTCTTGAATATTGGACATTCTAAAACATCAGAAAAATCTCTGTACACACCAAACACTTGTTTCCTCTGGCAGACGCTGCGCGAAGACTAAATTATATAGAATGTTGTGACTTTTGTCAAGTGACATGCGAAAGTCACCACTAGGATGCACCACTTGCCGGACATTGCTGCACAGTCACTTTGGCGCTCTATTTTAAAAGATTGGGAAGTTTCTGAATATTCTTCTTATGTAAGAATTCTTTCAGTCATCCCAGTTCTAGGGTGGGATCTTTGTTTTCATACTGTTGATCATCATTTAATGTTAGTAATAAAATATTTAGACAGTGGAGCCATTTAAAGATGCATCTGTGTTCAACATATTTGCCATTGTACTTTTTTGTGATCTGTTTTGTATGTCGGTGAAGGAGCAGGTGTTTCTGAATGTACATCAGCTCAATATGTTCATAATCTTGTAGTTTTTGTAAGTGGTTGCTTATGGAACTAAGTGCTGTTAAGACATTTACACACTCACCTGATTAATGAGGAAGATTTTATTTTATGTCTGTGTTGTAAGTGATGTTGTGTAGTGTGACAACAGATCTTCAGGAATGGAGGAAAATGAGTACACATCTTTAACATATGATAAATATATTCAGTTTGCCTGATAAGTTGAAATTAGCTTTTTAATCCATAATTTCTTTAAGTGTGTGGTATTACATTCACTTTATCTGCTTGTTTTGTGTAGTCTCTGGACACAGATTGGCAGATGTCAGTTTTCATAGTGTATTTTTCTTCATTATGCAGTGTGACTGAAAAGCTGTTAAACCCATATAAATACACACACACACACACACACACACACATATATATATATATAAATGTACTTGTATTTACTTATTTATGTACTGATGCCTGTACAAACTGGAATCGTGTATTCTGATAGTGACTAGACTAGTGTTGTATGGTCTGAGGTTTGAATCCTAGTAGGGTAAGATATTTTCTCTTCTCATGAACGTCCAGACTGTCTCTGGGCCCACACACACACTCCTATTCACTCAGTATTGGTGCCCGGACATGATGTCAAATACTGACCTCCATTTAGCGTTAAAGTTAAAAATCAGTGGATTTAGATCTGTAAGCCCTGTATGTGCCTTCACAGTCTAAAATTGGCCAACTTTAACATATATGTGATTTCTGTGACTGAATTCATTTCAAGTAAATTCATAGAAAATATCTATAGGAATTATACTAACAGTGCTAAACATTAACTAGAAGTAATTGTGATTTGCATATCATTGTTGTAAGATGCTGAACAAGACTGCTGGGTTCAGCAGCATAGTGCTGTGTCACATTCAGGAAATTAAAAAATGAAAATGTTGGCAGGAAACGTGTACAAATTCTACTCGCAGAAAGTAAGAGTAAATAAAATGCTGAACCCTGCATTTCAAGCATCACTGCAGCTTCTGTTCAGAAGGCTGCATAAGATGTGAGGAAGGGAGTAAATCCATTCATTGCTGAGTGTGGTGGACATTTCCAACACTTAACATAAGACTTTTTTTTCTGACATTAATGTACTTCTATATTGACACATAGAACATGTTTTGGAAAGTGTATTTTGTGACGCTCTCATTATCCTGTATGTATGCAAAGACATGTCTTATTTGTTAGAATTAGTTTGCATTTTGTTCTGTGCTGAGCTGGGAGCATTTCTGATCTTTGTGTAAGAAATTGTGGCTGAGTTGTTTGTATGGACATGAAGCGAACTACTGTATGGAAGATTTGTACTGCTGGAATGTGTCTAATGAATTATTTCTATACTTCAAATTGTATGAATAAACATGACCTTACATTAAATTCTGATTGGGGTTTTATCATTGCTATTTAAGATATTTTATCCACCCTTGTTGTTATGGCTGACTATTTGTATGTTCTTGTTTTTCTCCCTTATGCTTACTCGAAATGTTTGATGAACAATTTTGTGAGGTTCAGTTTTATTAAGGTACGTGTGCTTCCTCTTACAAAGACAGTGCTGGGATTTTCAGGTTTACTGTGTGCGGTATCTGAGGCAATGGCATGAACAGTTGACACATAGTAGTGTGCTGCTGGTGGTTTTGATTTTGGAGTGGCTGTGGTTATTGCTCATAATGTCTGTGAATAAGTTCTTTTGCAGTATGTGTCCATCATCAGGAGATGGTTTTATAACCTTCCTGTATTACCTGTCAGGGATCTCGCTGGATATCCATATACAGTGTGTCAGATTTAATGCATTGTAGTTGTGGTTTACATTTTTCAACAATATTGAACACATCACAAGTCCTACATATTCTGAGCACATCGTGAGCATTACTTTTACTTAAATAATTGCATGTGTGTTGATTAGAATGAAAAATGTTTTGAAGAGCTATTGTGGACAGTAATGGAATACAAACACATAAATTTTTATTTCCAAGATGTTGCACAATATTTGTCTTTTCTCATACCTGTTTTGGCCATTGAATGTTGTCTGGCCGAAACATGTTGAAGCCATGGATAGTAAATATTTGGCATCATGCTTTAAAATGAATTTTATGCTTAATTTGCAATCACAGGGTAGGTGAAAATTCTTGTGTTTGTTTGCTTTGTCTGTGAAGTGTTCTTCACAGGGTTTCATTCCTCAAGACCAAACTTTGAATTGGCATCTTGATGTAAGAACCTTGCATTTTGTAGAATTTTATCCTATTTGTTCCAAAAAATGTGCACAATATATATTAACAATATCTGTTTCTTAAAACACTCCATGCATATTACTTTAATTGCCTTTTATGTGGATGTATTTAGGTGTTAACTGCTTTACGTTACATATTTTGTTGCATCAAATAGCAGCATTCGATTTTAATATCCTTAGCCTTACATAATCACAGCTGTTAGATTTTTACTTGTTGAGCATGTATAATCTTGCTGTATGTATCGTGCATTTTGTAGAATTTTATTATTTTTGTCCAACAAATGCACAGAACATACAAACAATATCTGTGTCTCAAAGCTGTTCTACTTAGGGGATCCTAAGGCCTTTGAAGGTGGTTTTACTAGGGAGAAAACTCTGAAGAAATTGCATGAAGTTACTGCGTTCTGCATTACAACAAGGTGCTAGGTCACATGGCTTTTTCTTTTCCACAAATTTTAGTATAAGAGTACATGGTGGTGGTTCCACCACTCCCTTGCATGGCCTAGCCCCAAGAGACTTCTTCCTATTCACAGATATGAAAATTGCAGGAATTGAAGTTGAATGGCAGGTGATGCTGTACAGTAGCGCAAAAGTTGAGTTCCGTAAATGCATCCAGTAATGGGAAAGCACTGGACATGTTGTGTGAGCTTCTATTGTGACAACTTTGAAAACAAAAGTATTGATATGTGTATGAAGTGTGTTTAAAATTGTTACAATTTTCTCTCCCAGATGTGGAATGTGCGGGTGGTAGAGGTGGCTCGAATGACCCAAAAAAGTACATGAATTTTATATGGTAGAAATCGTCACACAAAACTAATCAATACTGTAATGATAGTAATAATAATATATTGGTAGAACGATGCAACACAATGCAAAAGGAAGAATGTTGCAGACTTTTTAAGTAATATCATGCTGTTGTATTTGTTTTATGAATGTTAGTTTGTAGATTTTGTGAGTATTAAATCAGTAAAAACGATTGTATAATCATTTATTCATCACACTCACTACGGCAATCAGTGTATAGTGCTGCAATTATATAAAAGGGAATAACTGATGCAGAGGCCTATCCTTTACATTAAAATACAGGTTTCAAATTTTGTTATACCAAATAATGGAATAATAGAAAGTCCACAGTGCGATCCATAATTTTTAAGACAATTTTTTTAATAACTAGAGCGATCTATAGGCCAACCCACTATCTAAGTACTATTGTAATATCCAAAATTACAGATTTAAACTGTTGGTTAGATTCGAATTTGAAAGTCCATTTCAAACGCTTGTCCCAGTTTGGTAATCGAAGAATGTGGGAAGTTACAATCGTCTTGCCAATACGTTTTATTGTGTCAGCTTGACCCAATTGCTACATACGTATGCCATACCAGGAAATTCTAGCAAACTGGAGCACGCAACTTGCCGTAATCCCGGAAGATACTGTGGTCAGCATAAATTCTGTTATATATACCCGCACCGCGGCTACGTCAATTATCTCATTTGGTTCTACTTTGGATCCACGTCAGTTTGACGTTTGGAATTACGTTACGACAAATTAATCATCGATACCGACGTAGTGCTCATCAGAAGAAGAACATATTAATACTATTGGAACACTAGTACAGAATGCTTCTGTACATCGCAGCGCTCCTGGTATTGCAAGGTGAGTCTTTCTGACTATATTCACTAAATTCGTAGAAGCGGTAAATTCCGAAACCCCCCTTTAGTAACAAAAAGGCAAGACGATTATCTAATTATCTTTGTTTATCATTTCCACAATAAATGGTGAATCATTCCAAATTGTACATACGTGTATATTGTGTCTAAATATATATTCCTATGAAATAGTGACTAGCGGTCATTCGATTGGATTGCATTCCTAAATCAGTTGTACTTCGGTACATGGTGGCAGCGTTACCTCGATTTACGGACACGCAGTTTAACGACGGTGCCCGTAAGCAAACCCAAACTACTGTCAAAGGTTCCTCCCAGACCACGGCAGTACAATTGCTGTCAGCGGTTTTTCCCTAACCGCCGGCAGTACAATTGGTAGGCAGCGGTTGCATTTCAAACCGGTTAGGTTTCGCATTACCGCTACGGGTTGGTTTGCAAGAGGGAGGAGAGATATCGGTGTAGTTAGTCACGTACGAACGGGAATTGATATACACGTCAGATAAGCACAGGAAATTACGTCGGTCAAAATTCTAAATTCAAAATTAGGTTGGAATAACAAGAAGTCACTATGCAGGACGCAAGCCTTCAAGCGCAACTCCTAGAATCAAAAGCGGAAATAACTAGGCTGAGAGAACGCTTGTCCATAGGAACCCCCACAGTGCATAAAGATTTGTCACTCATTTCGTTAGTGCCGAAGTGGTCAGGTTCCGAGTCAGCTGTCTCGTTAGAAGAGTTCTTCGATAATATAGATAGCGCAGCGAATATAGGCAGGTGGCATTCGTCAGACGGTATGCAAATCGCAGCTTTAAAACTTACCAACTCTGCTAGGACATTCTATAACACGTGTTTAGAGCTCCACGCAGAGGACGCAACTTGGGACAATTTTAAGAAAGCGTTCAGGGAACGATTCAGGGACTCCACACTGACCAATACCATTTCATGAGGCTGCAGACGGCCAGACAGGCCAAACACGAAGGTTCCCAGGAGTTCGCAGATCGGTGTAGGGCACCGGCGGAAAGATCATGTGCAAGGACAGCGAACCTGTAGCACAACGGATCCATAGGGAAACGCGGAAAGGATGCTTTTGGCCAGTTTTGTGGCGGTTCTATCAGGGAACTCGGAAAACAGGTCAAATTTCAAAATCCCCAGGATTTACGCCAAGCCCTGACAACGGCGCTCGCTGTTAGAGAAGCGCTAAAACAGGAAAGGTTCGCCGAAACTTTCTACACTAAGTTCGACAAGTCGGTTAGGCTTTCAAACCGGCAGAACGACAGGGAACCTGCCGAAAAAGGCATAGCCCAAGGCGCGCAGCTAACCACCTGGGAGCGAGGAGGTATGCGCGCGGCGCAGATAGGTCAGCGACCTCAGGTAGCACTAGGGACGTCCAAGCCAGAACGGAACCTAGGTGCTACGATTGCGAAGGGCGAGGGCAGTTCGCGCGGGAATGCCCCACGAGGCTAAAACGCGGGAAAACAACGCCCCCGGAAAGAACAATCCGAGTGAACGTTCGAACCGTTCACGCTCGCCCGGTGACGAACCCCGTCACGCAAGAGAAAAGGCAACGAACAAAGACACCAGGATTTCGGGAAACGAGTAAGAGGTGAGAGCGACGACAGCTCCCACCACCTCGACGCCCCTGGAAAAGCTGTCACACGGCCCACTGTTTCAGTTCCGTTAGAGCAAGGCTCCCCTACTGTTTCTTTGGAGATAGAAGGAAAACTGAAACTCTTAATCATAGACACTGGTTCGAATGTATCTATACTTCAACCTGGTGTGTCGAGGCGTGACGTCGGAGTCACTGCTATGAAACCCTATGGGGTCACAGGAGAAGCCCTCGACATAAAAGGGCAGCAGCACTTGTCGTTTGCTCTAGGTGGGAGGAAATTTAGCTATACATTTCTGGTGTGCCCCCTCCCTACCGAAACGGACGGATTATTCGGTACAGGCTTCCTGGAAAGGACTGGCGCTGATATCAACTTTGATATAGGGAAGTTGTCATTAGATGGCATTAACAAGGCGCCATGTGTGCGATAATATATCCACAAAGCACGCAGCTCTGACCGTGTTTCCTAGTGACACGCCGGAGAACGATAAACCCCTCCAGACCTGTAAGGAGGAGCCGAAAGCTAGTAGGCCCAGGCTGGACAGCCATGCCTTAGACGAGATCACACGTTATAGTAAGTTGTGGTTGGTCAAGACAGCGCAAGACGTAACCATAGCGCCGAGATGTCGACACGTGGTTACGGCGAAGTTGGACTTGGAAAAAGGAAAAAAAAATCCGTCCCTGGTGTGCATCGAGCCGGCAACAGTATCCATTCAGGGAGTACTTTCTGCTCGTGCACTGACCAGAGTAGGGACAAAAGAGCGCGACTAGACACAGCTGACGTCACCGCCTAAGCAGGCGAATTCCGACGCGTCAGCAAGTAATGTGTACGTGATGCTAGCTAACTTCAGCCAAGAGGAACTGACCTTACCCAAGACTACAGTCCTTGGCCTGGCTGAAGAAGTGTCCGAAACGCCGATAGATCAGATAAATATCGAGAAACCGCAGGTTGCGGAGTCTCCTACTAGCCCTCAGAGGAAAGCCAGGAACGAAGCTCTATATAACAAACTGCTAGGAGGGAAATTAGATCACTTAACTAATAATGAGTAGCGACTCAGAACCAGTGCTGCAGAAATACGCGCACGTGTTCCACGACGAAGAGACGACGATTTCAGGTCCACGGACGTGGTCGAACACAAAATTGTGGTGACCGATCTGACACCGATAAGGCGTCCCCAGTACAGGACCCCGTTCGCACTACGCGGAGAAATGGAGTCTCAAGTTAACGATATGCTCCAGAAAGGAGTAATTCGAAAGAGCCATTCTCCTTGGTCAGCTCCTGCGATACTTGTCCCCAAAAAAAGTTTGGACGGAAAAACGAAGTTTAGGTTTTGTGTAGACTTCCGCGCGTTGAACGCAGTTACCAAGTTCGATCCCTACCCTTTACCTCGACTGGAGGACAGTACATCTAGTCTATTTGGCTCTAAATACTTTTCCTTGTTAGACTGTTACTCCGGATTTTGGCAAATTAACATTTCGGAAGAACACAAGGAGTTAACAGGCTTTACCGTACCATCCGGCCATTACGAATTCAACCGCTTGCCTTTTGGTTTAAGCAATTCACCAGAAAACTTCCAAAGGCCCATGGACATTGGTCTAAAGGACTTAGTTGGCACAGACTGTTGTATTTATCTCGACGATCTTATACTTTTTCAAAAACGGCAGACGAACACGCGGAGAAACTCGAAAGAGTGTTGGAGAGATTTGAAAGGGCAAATCTCCAATTACACCCCGGGAAGTGCGTAATCGCTCAACCCCAAGTGAAGTGTTTGGGTTACGTGTTGTCAGAAGAAGGAGTCTCCGCAACCTGAAATAAAGTAGACGCAGTCAGGAACTATCCGACCCCCGTAACGCGAAAGACGTTAGGGCATTCCTGGGACTTGCGTCGTTTTACCGCAGACTCGTGCCAAAATTTGTTGAAACGGCGAAACCGCTCACTAAACTAACTCGGAAGGGACAAGAGTTCAACTGGGGCCCTAGCCAGCAAGAGGCGTTTGATGAGTTAAAAGCGAAGCTCTGTACCACCCCAGTATTAGCGTATCCAAATTTCGATCTACCGTTTATTTTGACTACTGACGCGTCAAAAGTAGCGGTAGCGGCTATTCTGTCAAGTGCAGAGCAGGCTTGAACGCCCAGTTGCGTACGCTAGCAGACAGCTGAATAAACCCGATCAGGCTTATTCAGCGTCAGAAGAACTACTCGCTCTAGTGTGGGCCGCCAAACATTTTAGATGTTATCTCTACGGTAAGCGTTTCACGGTCAGAAGGGACCATGCAGCTCTTACGTACTTGAAAACTTTCTCAGACACGAACGCGAAACTTATGCGTTGGTCCCTGAGACTGTCGGAGCTCGATTTCGTAGTTGAACATCGGGCTGGGACCATAATACCCCATGTCGATGCCCTAAGCAGACGTGGGTACCATTTCGAGCGAAATTAAATTGACCCCTGAGGAGGTACTCAATGAACAACGTAAAGACCAATTCTGCAAGGAACTAAAACCCGGAAGTTACTCCAGCCGACTGGAATTGTTTTATGAGGACGAAAGTCTCATACAGGCGACAGAGGAACAATAAGCATCAGTTGCTTGTTCCCAGGGCACTAGTCAGGAGAGTGATACGAGAAAACCACGATCCTGTTTACGCAGCACACCCTGGTGTGAAACGCACTTGCTAGTTACTTGCGCTAAATTTCTGGTGGCCTGGTATGCGTAAGTCAGTAGAGGATTATGTCAACGGGTGCGACTCGTGTCAACGGCGAAAGGGAAGCCACAAATACAAGGCCCCTCTCGGCGACCCGGAAATCCAGTAGCTCCATTCGAATTCACTTCAATGGACATTACGGGACTATATCCTCTGACCCCGAGGAAGAACAGGTATCTGTTGACATTCATAGACCATATTTCGAAGTACGCGGAAATATTTCCCATTCAGGACCAATCAGCATTGACATGTGCTAGAGTACACGCCTCGCAGATAATTACGCGTCACGGCAGCGGTTCAAAATTGATAACGGATCAAGGTTCGGCTTTATGTGTTCCTTTTTCAATGAGACATGTAAGATATTGGGAATCCAAAGGTCCCGCACGTCTACCTATCACGCCCAGAGTAACGGTCAGGTAGAAAGACTCCACCGGACTCTTCACACAGCTCTCTCGCATTATGTGAACAAATGTCATACAGATTGGGACTTAAAACTGCCTTATTTTCTATTAGCTTATCGCGCAACTCCGCACTCCACCACGGGCTATAGTCCCTTCTTTCTCCTACGTGGCAGAGAAATGGTCACCCCTGCAACGAGAACATAAGACCAATAGTCCCGAAGCCAACACGAGGCCCCGAACAACTCATTGAGAGTTTAAAAACTAGCTTGAGGCAGGCATACCAAACAGTAGCCAAAGCAAACAGGAGGTGCCATGTGGCGAACAAGAAGCGGTATGATAGACGCGCGAAACATCGCAGCTTTGAGGTCGGCAGTTACGTCTACCTCTATAACCCACCGCGCAGGCCGGGATTGTCAAAAAAGTTTTTTTCTGTTTGGTCAGTCCCGTACCGGGTCACGTCGAAATTATCTGATTTGAATTATGAGATATTGGGACAGAACGGAATGAAGTTCGTAGTCCATTTAAATCGTTTAAAGGCATGCCATGGCGCCATGGGCTGCGATCCGACTCAAGCGTCAAAGTGGCCGCGAACGTCGAGACCAAAGCGAGACGCGATGTCTAGGCCAGACCAAGAAACTGATATGTATCCCGCGGCCATCTTGTCTTATCCGTTGGCCAGCGATAACATACGGGCAGGTGACTCCCCGTCAACACCGCCTTCCAGTCCGCTAGCCTCGCCTTCAGCGTTCACCCCTCCGGCCGGTGAAATAGTAACAGCGGAAAAGAGAGACCCGACCTTCCTCCCCTCCGATACCCCTCGCAGCAGACGCGAACTGACGATAGGCAGGACCACTCCCCCCGTCACTCGGTCGCAAACAAAGAATGCATTCTCGGAATAGGATGATAAGAATGTTTCTCGGAATAATGTGACGTCGGTCCCTGTATATATTTTCGTAACACTTGTTACAGAGTAAAGGAAAACTTAGCACGAAAACTTTGTGTGTTTCAGGACGCTTCCTGAATGTAAAGATGACCGAAGTGCAGGTCCTACCAATGAACAAAAGCGTATTGTTCTTGGAAGATAGAAACGTCATAATCACGAGCGATGCCTGGCGTGTAGCGATTGACCTAGACACACAAGTCTATAAGGACGCGATTGCTACAGTCAGAAATGACTTCGCCTCGGTAGACAAACAAAGGAAAGAATTTACACCTGTTGCAGAACTAAAACAAGTCGGAAACTTGCTTAACACTCTAGAGTTGAGACTCAAATTTTCAGCAGTTACTCCCTAGGCTAGACCGGCGCAGAGGCTTGTTGAATTTGGGCGGAACCGTCCTGAAAACTGTTTGGAACAGCGACTTTATCATATCTAATTCAACTTCATGGAACCATAGATAAACTAAAGTCTAAGGAAGCCGATATCGTTTATTCACTGGCAAACCAACTGACATACGTGAAAGGGCTAGGACAGAATACACAGATAAATACAGACGCGATCTCAAATATGTCCACTATTGTAAATAATGATTTAGTCCAATCACAGGACCAGTATGTACAGTTGACTAGAGATGTCATGTGGCTAAATTTGACTTTGTTTAACCAGAGCGCACTATTTACAGTGATCAGAGAACTGGAATACGCCTTGTTACAGCTGACCTATCAGGTCTATGAGTTGCTAATGGCCGTACAATATACGCTATCATGAAAATTGCCCATAACCATCATAAGCCCAAATATTTTACACAGCATACTGCGGAATATTTCTTTGTGTTTGCCCGAAAATTATGAACTGATTGCCGGTACCAAATTTCATAACATTCACTTGTATTACGAATTGGTTAAGGTAGCCGCAGTAGGTACCGCACACAGTTTTAAATTAATTCTTGAAGTCCTTTTAAAAACTGAGAGCCAACACTTTACTCTGTTCAGGATAATCGCCTTACCTACACGAGTATTAAATGACACCTTTGCGTTATACCAGCTCGAGTATAACTATTTTGGCTTATCACATAGTCAGTGAGATTACATCTTGATGACAGCAGCAGATGAGCAGAAATGTGACGCAGGAAGCATTACGATATGCCCGGCAGACAGAGCACTGTACGACATTAGGTCAATTACATGCGAGTCCATGTTGTACTTCCAGACCACAACTAAAGACGGACCTTGCAGGAGGAGCCTGATGCTCCACTGCGGGACACCTACCTTGTTGCGGCATGGAGAAGTGTAGATCTACCACTTCCCGAGTCAGCGTCAAGTGACCATCAGATGCCCACGGGACAACGTATAGGTGACACATACCTGAACACTTTCCGGCGCAGCTGTAATCCACAACGCCACACGGTGCTCAATCACTTCCGGCGAGATACGGACACTCCCGGAACTACAAGGCGTCGCGCACGCTAACCTCGACGCCCCATCTGTATACGTACCAGACAACTTTCCAATATTATCAAGACACGAACTCCCCCGTGTCGAAGCGGCACTCACATCGGAGGGCAACGAACTGGACCAGCCGAAGGACCGTCTCGAAACAGCACAGAAGTCCCTCGACGTAGACACCCTGGTACACATCCAGAAGACTACAATTTCGCAGGAAACCCTGCCGCACTGGCACCTGATACTCGCCGCAGTTTCCTGTACCCTCACAGCCCTGCTGGCCCTTTATATTTCCCTCCGATCGAAATTTCAATGTACTACATCGTGCTGTCTACGCACAAATAATTCCCCAGAAGACGCTACAGCCCGGTCCCCGACTCATCCAGTTCTTGCATCAGAGCGCCCGACAACCACGGCTTATTCGGAACCACATTGCGACAGCGTCACCTTCGATGCGTACACACTGCCGTGTAAAAACTAAACGGCCGAGTCCCAGACTTCAAAACTAGCAACCAGAGTCCACTTGCTGACCCATCAACATAGAGGCCAAGGTTGCTGACTTATCGAAAAACCCCCCTCACATCCGGCCTTCGTACTGCAAAATGCTTCGCTAAACACCCGAGAATCATGTCGATACTGGTTGTACTGTATACAGACTGAATGCAATGTGCAAATGTACATTTTCTGACCCGTTCTTATACGTCGATTATTGTTCATATTGTTAAGCTGTATGTATCTCAATTATGTTTACAGGTTTATGTATGTTAACACTTGTCAATTGTATTTTACTATGACTACCAAGTGGGTAACGAAATTTCGGGTTAAACTATGGCTTACCCCGAAATTCCGTTTTAAAAAGGGGCAAGCTGTAATATCCAAAATTACAGGTTTAAACTGTTGGTTAGATTCTAATTTGAAAGTCCATTTCAAACGCTTGTCCCAGTTTGGTAATCGAAGAATGTAGGAAGTTACAATCGTCTTGCCAATACGTTTTATTGTGTCAGCTTGACCCAGTTGCTACATACGTACGCAATGCCAGGAAATTCTAGCAAACTGGAGCGCACAACTTGCCGTAATCCCGGAAGACACTGTGGTCAGCATAAATTCTGTTATATATACTCGCACCGCGGCTACGTCAATTATCTCATTTGGTTCTACTTTGGATCCACGTCAGTTTGACGTTTGGAATTACATTACGACAAATTAATCATCGATACCGACGTAGTGCTCATCAGAACATATATTAATACTACTGGAACACTAGTACAGAATGCTTCTGTACGTCGCAACGCTCCTGGTATTGCAAGGTGAGTCTTTCTGACTATATTCACTAAATTCGTAGAAGCGGTAAATTCCGAAACCCCCCTTTAGTAACAAAAAGGCAAGACGATTATCTAATTATCTTTGTTTATCATTTCCACAATAAATGGTGAATCATTCCAAATTGTACATACGTGTATATTGTGTCTAAATATATATTCCTATGAAATAGTGACTAGCGGTCATTCGATTGGATTGCATTCCTAAATCAGTTGTACTTCGGTACATGGTGGCAGCGTTACCTCGATTTACGGACACGCAGTTTAACGACGGTGCCCGTAAGCAAACCCAAACTACTGTCAAAGGTTCCTCCCAGACCACGGCAGTACAATTGCTGTCAGCGGTTTTTCCCTAACCGCCGGCAGTACAATTGGTAGGCAGCGGTTGCATTTCAAACCGGTTAGGTTTCGCATTACCGCTACGGGTTGGTTTGCAAGAGGGAGGAGAGATATCGGTGTAGTTAGTCACGTACGAACGGGAATTGATATACACGTCAGATAAGCACAGGAAATTACGTCGGTCAAAATTCTAAATTCAAAATTAGGTTGGAATAACAAGAAGTCACTATGCAGGACGCAAGCCTTCAAGCGCAACTCCTAGAATCAAAAGCGGAAATAACTAGGCTGAGAGAACGCTTGTCCATAGGAACCCCCACAGTGCATAAAGATTTGTCACTCATTTCGTTAGTGCCGAAGTGGTCAGGTTCCGAGTCAGCTGTCTCGTTAGAAGAGTTCTTCGATAATATAGATAGCGCAGCGAATATAGGCAGGTGGCATTCGTCAGACGGTATGCAAATCGCAGCTTTAAAACTTACCAACTCTGCTAGGACATTCTATAACACGTGTTTAGAGCTCCACGCAGAGGACGCAACTTGGGACAATTTTAAGAAAGCGTTCAGGGAACGATTCAGGGACTCCACACTGACCAATACCATTTCATGAGGCTGCAGACGGCCAGACAGGCCAAACACGAAGGTTCCCAGGAGTTCGCAGATCGGTGTAGGGCACCGGCGGAAAGATCATGTGCAAGGACAGCGAACCTGTAGCACAACGGATCCATAGGGAAACGCGGAAAGGATGCTTTTGGCCAGTTTTGTGGCGGTTCTATCAGGGAACTCGGAAAACAGGTCAAATTTCAAAATCCCCAGGATTTACGCCAAGCCCTGACAACGGCGCTCGCTGTTAGAGAAGCGCTAAAACAGGAAAGGTTCGCCGAAACTTTCTACACTAAGTTCGACAAGTCGGTTAGGCTTTCAAACCGGCAGAACGACAGGGAACCTGCCGAAAAAGGCATAGCCCAAGGCGCGCAGCTAACCACCTGGGAGCGAGGAGGTATGCGCGCGGCGCAGATAGGTCAGCGACCTCAGGTAGCACTAGGGACGTCCAAGCCAGAACGGAACCTAGGTGCTACGATTGCGAAGGGCGAGGGCAGTTCGCGCGGGAATGCCCCACGAGGCTAAAACGCGGGAAAACAACGCCCCCGGAAAGAACAATCCGAGTGAACGTTCGAACCGTTCACGCTCGCCCGGTGACGAACCCCGTCACGCAAGAGAAAAGGCAACGAACAAAGACACCAGGATTTCGGGAAACGAGTAAGAGGTGAGAGCGACGACAGCTCCCACCACCTCGACGCCCCTGGAAAAGCTGTCACACGGCCCACTGTTTCAGTTCCGTTAGAGCAAGGCTCCCCTACTGTTTCTTTGGAGATAGAAGGAAAACTGAAACTCTTAATCATAGACACTGGTTCGAATGTATCTATACTTCAACCTGGTGTGTCGAGGCGTGACGTCGGAGTCACTGCTATGAAACCCTATGGGGTCACAGGAGAAGCCCTCGACATAAAAGGGCAGCAGCACTTGTCGTTTGCTCTAGGTGGGAGGAAATTTAGCTATACATTTCTGGTGTGCCCCCTCCCTACCGAAACGGACGGATTATTCGGTACAGGCTTCCTGGAAAGGACTGGCGCTGATATCAACTTTGATATAGGGAAGTTGTCATTAGATGGCATTAACAAGGCGCCATGTGTGCGATAATATATCCACAAAGCACGCAGCTCTGACCGTGTTTCCTAGTGACACGCCGGAGAACGATAAACCCCTCCAGACCTGTAAGGAGGAGCCGAAAGCTAGTAGGCCCAGGCTGGACAGCCATGCCTTAGACGAGATCACACGTTATAGTAAGTTGTGGTTGGTCAAGACAGCGCAAGACGTAACCATAGCGCCGAGATGTCGACACGTGGTTACGGCGAAGTTGGACTTGGAAAAAGGAAAAAAAAATCCGTCCCTGGTGTGCATCGAGCCGGCAACAGTATCCATTCAGGGAGTACTTTCTGCTCGTGCACTGACCAGAGTAGGGACAAAAGAGCGCGACTAGACACAGCTGACGTCACCGCCTAAGCAGGCGAATTCCGACGCGTCAGCAAGTAATGTGTACGTGATGCTAGCTAACTTCAGCCAAGAGGAACTGACCTTACCCAAGACTACAGTCCTTGGCCTGGCTGAAGAAGTGTCCGAAACGCCGATAGATCAGATAAATATCGAGAAACCGCAGGTTGCGGAGTCTCCTACTAGCCCTCAGAGGAAAGCCAGGAACGAAGCTCTATATAACAAACTGCTAGGAGGGAAATTAGATCACTTAACTAATAATGAGTAGCGACTCAGAACCAGTGCTGCAGAAATACGCGCACGTGTTCCACGACGAAGAGACGACGATTTCAGGTCCACGGACGTGGTCGAACACAAAATTGTGGTGACCGATCTGACACCGATAAGGCGTCCCCAGTACAGGACCCCGTTCGCACTACGCGGAGAAATGGAGTCTCAAGTTAACGATATGCTCCAGAAAGGAGTAATTCGAAAGAGCCATTCTCCTTGGTCAGCTCCTGCGATACTTGTCCCCAAAAAAAGTTTGGACGGAAAAACGAAGTTTAGGTTTTGTGTAGACTTCCGCGCGTTGAACGCAGTTACCAAGTTCGATCCCTACCCTTTACCTCGACTGGAGGACAGTACATCTAGTCTATTTGGCTCTAAATACTTTTCCTTGTTAGACTGTTACTCCGGATTTTGGCAAATTAACATTTCGGAAGAACACAAGGAGTTAACAGGCTTTACCGTACCATCCGGCCATTACGAATTCAACCGCTTGCCTTTTGGTTTAAGCAATTCACCAGAAAACTTCCAAAGGCCCATGGACATTGGTCTAAAGGACTTAGTTGGCACAGACTGTTGTATTTATCTCGACGATCTTATACTTTTTCAAAAACGGCAGACGAACACGCGGAGAAACTCGAAAGAGTGTTGGAGAGATTTGAAAGGGCAAATCTCCAATTACACCCCGGGAAGTGCGTAATCGCTCAACCCCAAGTGAAGTGTTTGGGTTACGTGTTGTCAGAAGAAGGAGTCTCCGCAACCTGAAATAAAGTAGACGCAGTCAGGAACTATCCGACCCCCGTAACGCGAAAGACGTTAGGGCATTCCTGGGACTTGCGTCGTTTTACCGCAGACTCGTGCCAAAATTTGTTGAAACGGCGAAACCGCTCACTAAACTAACTCGGAAGGGACAAGAGTTCAACTGGGGCCCTAGCCAGCAAGAGGCGTTTGATGAGTTAAAAGCGAAGCTCTGTACCACCCCAGTATTAGCGTATCCAAATTTCGATCTACCGTTTATTTTGACTACTGACGCGTCAAAAGTAGCGGTAGCGGCTATTCTGTCAAGTGCAGAGCAGGCTTGAACGCCCAGTTGCGTACGCTAGCAGACAGCTGAATAAACCCGATCAGGCTTATTCAGCGTCAGAAGAACTACTCGCTCTAGTGTGGGCCGCCAAACATTTTAGATGTTATCTCTACGGTAAGCGTTTCACGGTCAGAAGGGACCATGCAGCTCTTACGTACTTGAAAACTTTCTCAGACACGAACGCGAAACTTATGCGTTGGTCCCTGAGACTGTCGGAGCTCGATTTCGTAGTTGAACATCGGGCTGGGACCATAATACCCCATGTCGATGCCCTAAGCAGACGTGGGTACCATTTCGAGCGAAATTAAATTGACCCCTGAGGAGGTACTCAATGAACAACGTAAAGACCAATTCTGCAAGGAACTAAAACCCGGAAGTTACTCCAGCCGACTGGAATTGTTTTATGAGGACGAAAGTCTCATACAGGCGACAGAGGAACAATAAGCATCAGTTGCTTGTTCCCAGGGCACTAGTCAGGAGAGTGATACGAGAAAACCACGATCCTGTTTACGCAGCACACCCTGGTGTGAAACGCACTTGCTAGTTACTTGCGCTAAATTTCTGGTGGCCTGGTATGCGTAAGTCAGTAGAGGATTATGTCAACGGGTGCGACTCGTGTCAACGGCGAAAGGGAAGCCACAAATACAAGGCCCCTCTCGGCGACCCGGAAATCCAGTAGCTCCATTCGAATTCACTTCAATGGACATTACGGGACTATATCCTCTGACCCCGAGGAAGAACAGGTATCTGTTGACATTCATAGACCATATTTCGAAGTACGCGGAAATATTTCCCATTCAGGACCAATCAGCATTGACATGTGCTAGAGTACACGCCTCGCAGATAATTACGCGTCACGGCAGCGGTTCAAAATTGATAACGGATCAAGGTTCGGCTTTATGTGTTCCTTTTTCAATGAGACATGTAAGATATTGGGAATCCAAAGGTCCCGCACGTCTACCTATCACGCCCAGAGTAACGGTCAGGTAGAAAGACTCCACCGGACTCTTCACACAGCTCTCTCGCATTATGTGAACAAATGTCATACAGATTGGGACTTAAAACTGCCTTATTTTCTATTAGCTTATCGCGCAACTCCGCACTCCACCACGGGCTATAGTCCCTTCTTTCTCCTACGTGGCAGAGAAATGGTCACCCCTGCAACGAGAACATAAGACCAATAGTCCCGAAGCCAACACGAGGCCCCGAACAACTCATTGAGAGTTTAAAAACTAGCTTGAGGCAGGCATACCAAACAGTAGCCAAAGCAAACAGGAGGTGCCATGTGGCGAACAAGAAGCGGTATGATAGACGCGCGAAACATCGCAGCTTTGAGGTCGGCAGTTACGTCTACCTCTATAACCCACCGCGCAGGCCGGGATTGTCAAAAAAGTTTTTTTCTGTTTGGTCAGTCCCGTACCGGGTCACGTCGAAATTATCTGATTTGAATTATGAGATATTGGGACAGAACGGAATGAAGTTCGTAGTCCATTTAAATCGTTTAAAGGCATGCCATGGCGCCATGGGCTGCGATCCGACTCAAGCGTCAAAGTGGCCGCGAACGTCGAGACCAAAGCGAGACGCGATGTCTAGGCCAGACCAAGAAACTGATATGTATCCCGCGGCCATCTTGTCTTATCCGTTGGCCAGCGATAACATACGGGCAGGTGACTCCCCGTCAACACCGCCTTCCAGTCCGCTAGCCTCGCCTTCAGCGTTCACCCCTCCGGCCGGTGAAATAGTAACAGCGGAAAAGAGAGACCCGACCTTCCTCCCCTCCGATACCCCTCGCAGCAGACGCGAACTGACGATAGGCAGGACCACTCCCCCCGTCACTCGGTCGCAAACAAAGAATGCATTCTCGGAATAGGATGATAAGAATGTTTCTCGGAATAATGTGACGTCGGTCCCTGTATATATTTTCGTAACACTTGTTACAGAGTAAAGGAAAACTTAGCACGAAAACTTTGTGTGTTTCAGGACGCTTCCTGAATGTAAAGATGACCGAAGTGCAGGTCCTACCAATGAACAAAAGCGTATTGTTCTTGGAAGATAGAAACGTCATAATCACGAGCGATGCCTGGCGTGTAGCGATTGACCTAGACACACAAGTCTATAAGGACGCGATTGCTACAGTCAGAAATGACTTCGCCTCGGTAGACAAACAAAGGAAAGAATTTACACCTGTTGCAGAACTAAAACAAGTCGGAAACTTGCTTAACACTCTAGAGTTGAGACTCAAATTTTCAGCAGTTACTCCCTAGGCTAGACCGGCGCAGAGGCTTGTTGAATTTGGGCGGAACCGTCCTGAAAACTGTTTGGAACAGCGACTTTATCATATCTAATTCAACTTCATGGAACCATAGATAAACTAAAGTCTAAGGAAGCCGATATCGTTTATTCACTGGCAAACCAACTGACATACGTGAAAGGGCTAGGACAGAATACACAGATAAATACAGACGCGATCTCAAATATGTCCACTATTGTAAATAATGATTTAGTCCAATCACAGGACCAGTATGTACAGTTGACTAGAGATGTCATGTGGCTAAATTTGACTTTGTTTAACCAGAGCGCACTATTTACAGTGATCAGAGAACTGGAATACGCCTTGTTACAGCTGACCTATCAGGTCTATGAGTTGCTAATGGCCGTACAATATACGCTATCATGAAAATTGCCCATAACCATCATAAGCCCAAATATTTTACACAGCATACTGCGGAATATTTCTTTGTGTTTGCCCGAAAATTATGAACTGATTGCCGGTACCAAATTTCATAACATTCACTTGTATTACGAATTGGTTAAGGTAGCCGCAGTAGGTACCGCACACAGTTTTAAATTAATTCTTGAAGTCCTTTTAAAAACTGAGAGCCAACACTTTACTCTGTTCAGGATAATCGCCTTACCTACACGAGTATTAAATGACACCTTTGCGTTATACCAGCTCGAGTATAACTATTTTGGCTTATCACATAGTCAGTGAGATTACATCTTGATGACAGCAGCAGATGAGCAGAAATGTGACGCAGGAAGCATTACGATATGCCCGGCAGACAGAGCACTGTACGACATTAGGTCAATTACATGCGAGTCCATGTTGTACTTCCAGACCACAACTAAAGACGGACCTTGCAGGAGGAGCCTGATGCTCCACTGCGGGACACCTACCTTGTTGCGGCATGGAGAAGTGTAGATCTACCACTTCCCGAGTCAGCGTCAAGTGACCATCAGATGCCCACGGGACAACGTATAGGTGACACATACCTGAACACTTTCCGGCGCAGCTGTAATCCACAACGCCACACGGTGCTCAATCACTTCCGGCGAGATACGGACACTCCCGGAACTACAAGGCGTCGCGCACGCTAACCTCGACGCCCCATCTGTATACGTACCAGACAACTTTCCAATATTATCAAGACACGAACTCCCCCGTGTCGAAGCGGCACTCACATCGGAGGGCAACGAACTGGACCAGCCGAAGGACCGTCTCGAAACAGCACAGAAGTCCCTCGACGTAGACACCCTGGTACACATCCAGAAGACTACAATTTCGCAGGAAACCCTGCCGCACTGGCACCTGATACTCGCCGCAGTTTCCTGTACCCTCACAGCCCTGCTGGCCCTTTATATTTCCCTCCGATCGAAATTTCAATGTACTACATCGTGCTGTCTACGCACAAATAATTCCCCAGAAGACGCTACAGCCCGGTCCCCGACTCATCCAGTTCTTGCATCAGAGCGCCCGACAACCACGGCTTATTCGGAACCACATTGCGACAGCGTCACCTTCGATGCGTACACACTGCCGTGTAAAAACTAAACGGCCGAGTCCCAGACTTCAAAACTAGCAACCAGAGTCCACTTGCTGACCCATCAACATAGAGGCCAAGGTTGCTGACTTATCGAAAAACCCCCCTCACATCCGGCCTTCGTACTGCAAAATGCTTCGCTAAACACCCGAGAATCATGTCGATACTGGTTGTACTGTATACAGACTGAATGCAATGTGCAAATGTACATTTTCTGACCCGTTCTTATACGTCGATTATTGTTCATATTGTTAAGCTGTATGTATCTCAATTATGTTTACAGGTTTATGTATGTTAACACTTGTCAATTGTATTTTACTATGACTACCAAGTGGGTAACGAAATTTCGGGTTAAACTATGGCTTACCCCGAAATTCCGTTTTAAAAAGGGGCAAGCTGTAATATCCAAAATTACAGGTTTAAACTGTTGGTTAGATTCTAATTTGAAAGTCCATTTCAAACGCTTGTCCCAGTTTGGTAATCGAAGAATGTAGGAAGTTACAATCGTCTTGCCAATACGTTTTATTGTGTCAGCTTGACCCAGTTGCTACATACGTACGCAATGCCAGGAAATTCTAGCAAACTGGAGCGCACAACTTGCCGTAATCCCGGAAGACACTGTGGTCAGCATAAATTCTGTTATATATACTCGCACCGCGGCTACGTCAATTATCTCATTTGGTTCTACTTTGGATCCACGTCAGTTTGACGTTTGGAATTACATTACGACAAATTAATCATCGATACCGACGTAGTGCTCATCAGAACATATATT
>Ga0268261_10000321_pt1 | contig 29711 bp, 31 predicted proteins | sample TergutNc150P1_FD_190353 | JGI IMG/M metagenome (GOLD analysis project Ga0268261, IMG submission 190353) | Nasutitermes corniger P1 segment gut microbial community from laboratory colony in Florida, USA - Nc150 P1 (SPAdes) (version 2) | ecosystem: Host-associated > Arthropoda: Insects >... | reverse complement strand
CTCTCGTGTTTGTAGGCAATGCATATGGGACATGGAGGACCCTCGCCTGTTGTATAACGTACAGTGTCTAAAACCTAATCCTTGTACATGCATCCTCTGTTCGAAACAACCTCCCACATTAAAATCCCTTGCGTCGAATTTTTTTCCTATGAATAACATGTATGATCATATACCATCTCAAATTCCCTGTGAAGAATATAACATTGAGTAATCCTTGCCTAAACGCTTCCTTAAAACATGTAGCGTATGCCGGTTAAAGCGCAGCGTTATATCTGTCAAGTACGTCTTACAATATTAATTAATTTTAATGTATACAATTAATGTATCTAGTATATAAATTCAAAAACCCTATTTTTCAAAGTTATACATAAGTCTTGCAATGTGCCAAATTTTTGTGTATTATACTATTCTTAGACCTAATAAGCTTGTTACTCCTGTTTCGTAGTGTTTTTAATCATACTATTCTCCGTGTTTATACGTAACTTACGAGTTCTGCACAAAATTCTTTGTATTCAATATATCCGTTAGTTTTAATGCGCTACATTCATTTTCAAATGCGCACGTAATGTTTACCTTACCGGAACACTCCTGACAAACTGCCTACCTAAAAACACAGTTTAAAAAACATCTCATGACAATAAGTTTTTTAGGTTACCGGTGCAAATTAACCATAGTGTAAAATTCTGTTCAGTGTAAATACAATTCATTGCGTTAATTAATTTGTTTCGGTCGCAGACATACATTCCTGTTGCATGTTAAGTTTTCTAGTGCGTAAGAGTACATCTCTCTAATTTTGTTAAAACACCTTTACTACTAACTCTGCATTCCTATGTAAATAAGTAAAACACGCCCCTCTCGCCCTAAAATAATCAACTTTTAAGCATGTTTCCTTCTGCGTCTACAAAATTTGTTAAAAATTACTATCAAATTATGTCGCTGTATTTTCTAAAGAAGTATCCATCCACTTTCCCTATACAGTAAAAACGCCTCTCTTGCCTCTAATTAGTTTCAAAATAGATTTTCGCTTACCTCTACCTTAAACAATTTCCCGTTATAAGAGCTTGTGTGTAAGTGTGCGTAATAAACATTTTCTGTCGATAGTTAAAAATATTGTGTGTGTATACCTTACGCTTAATAATATTGCTTTTCCTCACCTAGTCTAGTTCTTAACAATTGTTTTTATATTTCAGCTTTTGCATCTAGAATTTCTAAACTTTGCAAAAATTTCATTTCATCCAAACGCCTGCATGTAACATTTACGTGCAAAATTCAGTAAATGCGCCAAATCATTTGCAAGTATTGTCCTAAAAATCCTCAAATTCTGTAAAAAAATAAAATTCTACGAACTGTGCTGTGCAATAAACGCATAAATTACGCAAACTGTCTTAACATGCATTTTACGTAAACAGTGTGTTTCATGTATACCGCGTGTAAAAACTATTTCCTGTTAAAAAAAGTGCTTAAAAATAAATGTAAATTGTTTGTAAAACACAAAACTGTTAGTATTAAGTTCATAATGTGTTAATGAAGATAAAGCTATATTGTAACATGGTGGTCTTATTCAAATAGCAAATGTTTAAGTCAAGTTTAAATAACACGCGTGCCCACCATATTGCAAAAATGGCTGTTCTATTCAAATAATAAGTTCAAAGTTAGGTTTGAAATTGCCGCGCAAGTCACCATATTGTAACATGGCCGTCTTATTCAAATAGTAAGTGTTTAAGTTATGTTTAAATAGCACGCAAGTCCGGCATATAGCCAAAAATTCAAAATGGCGCCTTTGTTTACTGTACCAGTTTTTCAAAATAATAATAACAGAGTTTAAAATTACCACTGTAGCTTCCATATTATCAAAAATTCAGAATAATAAGAAGTTACATTTAAAATTACCGTGCGTGTCCGCAATATTGCTAAAGCTCAAAATAGCAGTAGCGCCAAAATCCATAATAGTAACAAGTTAAGTTTAAAATCACCGCCAAAGTCACCATATTGTAACATGGCCGTGTTATTCAAATTTCAAAGTTCAAAAGTTAAGTTTAAAATTAAAGCGCAAGTCGCCATGTTACTTCAAATTCAAAGTGGCAGTAGCCTAAATGTTTATAAGTGCAGAAATAAAAGATTAAATTGTATGTATGTTGTACTTTTAATTATAATGAAAACAAACATTGTATATATTTGTAAAATGTAAAATTGTGTATTTATTTATCCTAATTGCCTGGGATAGGTTCCTAAAAAGAACTGGTTAAAGCCGCAGGATTCGAACCTAAAATCGTTCAATTATGAGTCTCAAATCTTACCGCTTTAGCCAACTCTTTCCAGGGTCTTATAAAGCTGTAACATGGTAGTCTTATTCAAATAATTTAAATAGTGCGCAAGTCCGCAATATTGTAACATGGCTACCTTATTATAAGTTCAGAGTTAGGCTTAAAATTCAAAATGGCGCCTTCTTTACATCAAACCAATAATAACAATTTAGGTTTCAAATTACCGCTCTAGCCGCCATATTTAAAAATGGCCGCGTTATTCAAATAGTAAATGTTTAAGTTTAGATTAGCATTAATTTAAAATTACCGCGCCTGTACGCCATATTGCCCTAAATTCAAAATGTCGCCTTTGTTTACAAGTTAAAGTTAGGTTAAGTACGGAGTCACACTGTCTACCTCATTGTTTACATAACATAGCCTCGGGCTGTTTACATCACGTGACTAACAAAAGTTTCAAACTAATAACATGTCACAGTTAGGTTTACAGGAAAGGTCATTCACCCCTCCGCCATCTTTGTTGACATAAAATAGCCTGGGGCTGTTTACATCACGTGACAATAACAAGTCAATGTTAGGTTTACAGGAAAGGTCATTCACCCTTCCGCCATCTTTGTTGACATAACATAGCCTGGGGCTGTTTACATCACGTGACAATAACAAGTCAATGTTAGGTTCACAGGAAAGGTCATTCACCTCTCCGCCATATTTGTTGACATAACAGCCTGGGGCTGTTTACATCACGTGACAATAACAAGTCAATGTTAGGTTTACAAGAAAGGTCATTCACCCCTCCGCCATCTTTTGTTTACATAACATAGCCTGGGGTTGTTTACACCACGTGGCAATAACAAAAGTTTCAAAATAATAAGTCAAAGTTAGGTTTACAGGAAAGTTCATTCACCCCTCCGCCGTCTATGTTGACATAACATAGCCTGGGGCTGTTTACATCACGTGACAATAACAAGCCAATGTTAGGTTTACAGGAAAGGTCATTCACCCCTCCGCCATCTTTTGTTTACATAACATAGCCTGGGGTGGTTTACACCACGTGACAATAACGAAAGTTTCAAAATAATATCAAGTCAAAGTTAGTTTTACAGGAAAGGTTATTCACCCCTCCGCCATCTTTGTTGACATAACATAGCCTAAACGCCTAAAGAAGGGTGGGGAGGTTTAGGTTTGTAAATAATAAGTTAAAGTTGGGTTAAGCCCTAGCGCCATACTGTCTGGGGGGTAATATTTGTCGCCTGAGGGCTGGAGGAGTGGGGAAAGGTTAGGTTTGTTTACGTGTGACGTCACTTCCGGTCCATGTAAAAGGGAGCTCAAGTTTAGGTTTGTTTACGTGTGACGTCACTTCAGTCCCAAAACCACACTCTTACTACTAATAAAATACGGGAAAACATTCAGTAGATTCAATACAAAAGACAGCTATACTGGGAATATCACACAATACGGAAGGTACTGCAGACTGAAACTTGAGCCTTCAGTGGTGGGGATATATGTGGGTTTTTAGAGTAGAAATACTGGTGTAAACAAGCCTGTGGCAGGAGACCTAATACCATAACGATAATTACAATAATAATAATAATATTATGCTTATCACTAAAAATCTATTATAGATAGTCTATAGGTAAAAAAGAGAGAGAAAAAAGAAATGGGCTGTTACAAAATGAAGCGACATTTAAGGCAGAGATAATTAAAAACTGCAGAATATCTGAACAGAAAATGTACATAATACCGGTTTGTAAACTTTGTTGAAATTAAAAAAGCAATCAAACAAATATGAAATCAAAAATTAAAACAGCAGCAAATGTTACATGAAAATTAATCAAATCAACAAACAGATAACACTGAAACAAAATTAAGGTATTAAAACTTAAAAGAAAATTAGGAGTGTCTTTGAAAACAAAGTGGGAAAGCAAAGTACTGCATGGCCATTACATTAGAAATGTGGATAGACAGCTTATTGGTGGAGAAGACACGTGGTTATGGCTGTTGAGGGAAAATCTGAAAGGAGAGACTAAAATAGCACAGCAAGATCAGACTTTGCAAACCAAATATCATTCAACAAAAATATTACAAACAGAAACAGAGAGCAAATGCAGAATTTAAACAATTTGATGAGACAGTGGAACGCATCATATCGGCATGTACAATATTGGCTAAAGAACAGTGCATACAGAGACATGATACAGTATGTGCTGAACTACACTGTAACATATGCAAGGAAATGGGAGGAGAATCATACAACAAAAACCGGTATGGCCATGTACCGAAATTTTTACATACAGATCATACACATGAGGTTACCGTATTGTGGATACAACAGTGCAAACCGACAGAATTTTTCCTAATAATAAACCGGATATCATAATTTGTGATAATAAACAAGGAACATGCATGTCAATAGATGTTGCAATTCCTGCAGACAGAAATGTGATCAAGAAAGAAGCTAAGAAGATTTTAAAATACAAGGACCTTACAATAGAAATTAATCGCATATTGAATGCGAAAGCAAATTGATATCGACAATAACAAGAGAGACTTGAACCATCTCTAAATCACTCAAAAAATACCTGAGCAAAATACCGTGGAAGCATGAAATCTAGGAATTACAGATAACGGCCATATTGTGCACTGTACACAAACTGCGGGATGTGATCAAGTAAAAGTACAAAACATATTTCACGGGCTAAATAACATTACATGTAGCACAGACTGTAAATACAGAACAGCTGCAACACTGTATACCGTAGAAACATGGTTTGTTTCAGGTACATAATTGTAGACACCCTGTCTATAAGTAAAAACAAATATAATAATAATAATAATAATAATAATAATAATAATATATGACTACAAATCTGTGCAATTGCAATATGGGGTTGTCCTTCTCTTTTAAATCACTTTTTCTTTCTTTTCAATTCTGTTTCCATTATGATATGATACGATATGTTATGATATGATATATTGGTTAACTGCAATTCGGTAGCCACCCGGTGGCAGTTGTTCAGTACACATATACGCACAAACAATACAGGGAACGTCACAAAACAAACAATACAAAGAACACAAAAATACATAGAACAACACAACTAGGAAGAGTGCGGGCCGTGCCCCGCCTTTGTGGCTATTACCTTGTCATTTGCCTTACAACTGAGGAAAAATCACCGGAAAACCTCAGTCAGTGCAGTCATACATAAACTTTCGACTAGAAAAAATTAAGATTTTATTCCTATGCTTGCTGTCCACCTGATTTTGAGCGACTCCAAACCGGCGATTTTCCACTAAATTTCCTATATATCTTATTGACAATTTCTGGTTTGGGCAAAAATGGACATAATTTACACTTTATTTGGCGCGTCAAATTGCTAAAAGTGGCCAATAACTCCGTCATGTATGTCCGTCCGTCTGTACGCATGGACGGAATTTCATGAAATTTGGCACTTGAATATTTATCGAACATCTGTCAGGAAAATTCAAGTTTCGTTTAAATCTGACAATAAAACGGCTCTTTGACAGGAAGACTTGCGGATATTTTTCATTACTTCTCGCTCTTTTCTTATAATAAAAATGTTTAAAAGAAATGTTTTAAAGAAAATGAAAACAAACATTTTGATACATAAAAGATTTTTTCTGAAAATTGTGACTGATAATAGATAATGTGGAAAAATATTGTAGCCCACTGTAAACTATGACCTTGAACTGAAGAACCTGCTGATCAAAGATCAGAGATCACGTAACTGTCCAAGGGGACCACATTGAATATTTGAATATGATGCCTGTCGATAAACTGTAAGTCAACAGCCATGCACTAATATTACTTTACCAACTGTGCAGCTGCACCTATTCGATTCCTGTCAAGCATTATCACAATTTATACAAAGAGTTCCATGTTGACATGTGTGGCAGACTGGAGAATTATATATCTGTATTTGACTGGCCCACTTGATAATGTTAGGCAGGACTGACATGATAGTAGTAATCTAGCCCCTATGGGGCCCCTTGGGCTTTCGACTTGAAGAAGGTATTTTGTCAGGGTGGCACCATGCCCTCCCTAGGCCTTTGGCTTGGGCCGTCTTGACCCGCGATTGATAGGGATGCTGAGCTGCCCATTATGGGCGGGTTGGCGAGCCATAGGTTGGGAATGGATGTGACCCCAAGGTTGAGGATGGGCAAGGGCTCCACGACTTCCCCTAGGTAGAGGATCAGCAGATGCCGATAGGTTGGGATAGGGAAGGGTGCGCCCCGCTGTATGTTTGCTTGGGCGGGAGTATGGAAAGGCCCACGGTATGTATTTTTGGGAGGGCCTCTCCCAAAAAGAGGGTTGCACTGCGTGCATCCCCGGCCGAGCCGCAACGCGACTGGCAGCCATGTTGGTTTATTGGGTGTGTGATATATGTTAGCGAGCGTAGGGGAAGGGAGAAGGGGCACCATCTATGAAGCGAGAATAAAGATTTGTGTTTTTATATTATTGAAATGGCGCCAATCGAGCATGCGGCAACTGAATCATGACACCGCTATCAAAGCTAAATGTGACTAGTGAATCACTGTATTGCAGGTGTATGAGACGATCATGTGTTATTTTAAGCTGTGGTGAAAGTCGGTTAGAGATAAGATAGAGCGAGAGGTTGAATGTTTATTAGCTGTCACGATACATTCATATGATTATCAGACTGTTATGTTGGTCTATCTAGCGTGATGTACTGTAGTCTGGCGCGAATAATTAGCTCACCGCCCATGACAATGATACCTAAGGAGATGAAACAGGTAGGTTGTTGAGTAAATAATGAGAAAATAAATGCTGAGAGATTAGCTGACTTTATTACACCCCGAAACTTGGAGTGATTCCATCAGTATTTGAGTAGGCTGCGTTGGATGTGCGGTCCCTTATTTGGAATATATGCTCGCCATGGGGATTTATCCCTATATAGAGGCCAGTTAATATTCTTGTTTCGTTATTAACATGTTGGATTTGCTGATCTGTGAGCATGTGTCCTAGGTCTGTTGGGAAATAACAGATCAAGCTGTGATCCGCAACATGAAGCCACAGAAGAAGTTTCGGTCCGTTTTCTGTCTGGATCCTGCTGGCGCGCTTGATGAGGTATTCGGTGCCTGGCACGAGAACATTAGTATGGGAATTTGAGGTGGTCATCTGTGAAGTGAGAAAAATAACCACGCTTTATTCATACAACTATCAGGCTGTCATGCTGATCTATCACGGGCGGTATGGTGCAGTTTTGAGCGGATAAGCATCTCACAACCTGTGGGTGTGATTCCAAAGTCCGGTTTGGGCGGTTGTGGGGATACTTCTTCAGTCTGGTCGAGACATTTTCCGTTCATAAACATAAATTTCCTAGTGGACATATTGAAGTATGTACCCTGGTGATGTTTATACAGATAATATTGAAAATATGAATAATAACGTTCCATTGCTTCATGATCAAAGGGTGTTGATGCTGTGTTGTAGAAATGGTAGAAGTCCGACACAATACTTAGAGGTACGTCATTCCCATAACAGAACGAAGCGATTTCTCTAATCCTGGATTCGTTGGGAGGGCAGCAGAATAGTAAGACAAGTATATCTGAGGGCCAAGATTCGATATATGCTAGATGTCTCTCCATACATTCTAGAATAGTCATCAGCATTGTAGTGGTAAGGATGACTGTCCTGTAAGTAGAAATAGTAATAATAAGGAGATGGTATTCTGGTAAATATTTATTGTTTCAATCCTACATTCGTGTCACGAGCTAGTAATAAGGTACCAAGCGTACGTGAGGCAACCAGCATCTTATCAGGGTTGGAAAAGGCGTGTTATCTATACCTATCTTTTCATTTGGTTCAAAGGGGACAGGTTCAAAGGTATTCAAGACATCTATACCGTTCAGGTACACATATCGTCTGAGCCGCATATTGTAATATTTGGCCAAGTGTTCGTCTTCAGAACGCGAATCCCAGTAGGAATACGTCGCGTATATATGTACAGTGGCAAGGCCTGTTGCTTTGGGATTACACGCGTAAAACAGCTGCTTAGCCATATGACAAGGTACTCCGTTCCCATAGAAGAATGCTATCAATTCATCCAGAGCAGCAAGATTAGGTGTCCCGGCGAACAGGTATTCAAGTATATGACTAGGCCAGGTCTCGATCGATCCAAGGGTGTTTTCAGCAGCGTCGAGGAGAGGCATATTGTTGGTTCCTGTAAGATTACAGCATCAGTACAGGTGTGTGTATGTGTGTGAGAGAGAGGAGGCAATGACGATTGTTCCCTACGTCAATACGTCATCGCCTCTCTCGCACACACACACACATTCAATTCTAGAAGACATCTGTGTATGTGTGTGTGTGCGCGCGTGAGAGGAGGCAGAGGTACCGGTCCCCACCTTAATACCTCCAAATCATCTCACACACACACATACACACCAGCGATGAGAGGCATGTTGCTGGTTCCTGTAAGATTATGGAATCAGTTGTGCGTGTGTATGTGTGTGAGAGGAGGTAAAGACAATGGTCCACACTTTAACGCCTTTACACCTCCTCTCTCACACACACACATACACACAATTCCAGAAGACATCGTGATCAGTACAGTTGTATGTATATGTGTGTGAGAGAGGAGACATTGACCTTACACAATTTAAGACCACTATCGCCTCTTTCTCTCTCTCTCTCTCACACACACCCACATTTCCAGAAGACATTTGTATAGTTAATGAAGGTGTCGGAATCCTCTCCCTCACCAACTCAAAGACGGCTCATGCTATTCCAGAAGCCGCCTTTCAAGTTAATGAGGGAGATGCAATCCTTTCATGTGTAGAGGTGATGTAGGTGATGGAGATCCTCTCCCTCACTAACTCAATGACGGCTCGCGCTATTCCAGAAGCCGGCATTAGAGTTACATGAGGGAGATGCGATCCTCTCTCTTCCTCTGAAAAGGGTTGTGAAAACAAACCTATGGTTCTCTTTATGTTCAACACCATCATAAACTCTCAAAATGCTTTCAGGAATATAAGGTTATAGATGGTTCATGCTATTCCAGAAGGCATTATTAGAGTTAATGAAGGAGACACAATCCTCTCTCTTCCTATGAAAAGGGCTGTGAAACAAACCTATGGTTCTCTTATATATTTATACAGGCCAAAGATACCTTCAGTAATAAATGGTCCTTCAGGAGGTGAGACCCTCTTTGAAGCATATCTTAATGATCCTCGCTATGTTCGCACTTGGGAAGGAAGAAGAGTCCCCTCTCACAATGTTTACACCAGTATTGCCTTTCATCAGAAAGTAGATTATCTATAGCCGTTTTCATATCAAGGAAGTTACGTTCCAGATGGGCATCCCATTCTAGTTCGCCCTGACAGCGATGGTGAAATCTGTCCTCGTATGTATGGTAATAGTATCGGAACTTAAGCTCGATTCGTGGAAAGTGAGGGGGCAATAAATGTAGCTCATCGACACGCCCTGACATAACCGCGAACTTATACTGGCTATAGGTGGTGTAGCAAGTCAGTTCAAATCGTTCGAGGTCAAGAACACACCTGAAAAGTATGTGGGATGCTGAGTCGCGTAGGGATGGTGATTGGCGCACACAGATATTACAGTGACATATGTTAGGAAGTTCGCAGTTGTGAAAGGGTCGAAGGGCCTCCTGATAACGCTCGGTACATGCTTGACACTCATCATCGTCTGTCCATCCATCACTCGTAGCTCTGTAATATTTTAGAAACATCAATGGAGGATGACGGCAGTTACTAGGAAAGAGTAACATGGCATGCTTTACGAATGACAGGCGTTCGGAATGTTCCCATATAAAATGAGCGAGATTCAGGTTAGACGGAGGGCCGCATTGTACCAGACTGTCGATTCCGAAAAAAGAGATAAGCATGCTAAAATTCTCACCATGAGATACCGTGAAAAAATAAATGTCCAGATTATCAACAGCGTCTACAAAGACAAAATTGAAACCTGCTATTATGAATTCATCTGGTGGGGTGGTCATCCTCCGGGACAAGAAATCCAGTAGTGGGGCGTACGTCAGAGCCACGAATATTGAGGCTGAGGGATAAGAATGTAGTAGGCCTGCTGTAAACTGTGAAAATGCCAGTGAGGAAGCGACATAAGCGGTGACGGTGCAGGACTTGTAGTAGACGGTAAATGTAGTCATGTTCAGGGAATGACACAGGTTCGTATGTAGGAACCCAGACAGCGTTTGGACCGGCTACCGCTCGCACCCTCCTATGAGCTTCGAGAAGTGATGTTGACCCGTCAAACCAGCGACCGTTCACTAACATGTCTGGAACAGTGAAATAAGAAACTAACTCATGGCTGTCCGCTTTTATTTATCCGACTATGTTCGCACCATAGAACTGTAGTATGGGTTTCCCCCAAGGGGTAAACCCTAACAGAACTAATTTTAGATTTAATGTTCCGTTATGTATATCGGACACCAGTCTTGGGGTGAATAGTGCCGCGTAAATCACCGGCAGAATTATGTAGACATCCCGTCCAACATCAGGGTTCACTTCGTCTCGCAACTTAAGGATCACGCAGTATCGCTCTCCAACCGTACTTCGCCCTACATGTATGATCAGGTACGGCTTATGTCGCGTTAATTCGTGCAGAGGAGTTACTAGACCACCGCCCATCTGTAAGAACAAATGACGGTTATTGAGACATGTACATGCCCCATTGCAGGTAATAGTTCCCTCAACTACCGACACGCGTGAAGGGTATGAAGGAACCCCTGATTTGAGGTATATAAATCCAGACCGTCAAACCAACGACCATTCACTAACATGTCTAGAACAGTGTAGTAAGAAACTAATTCATGGCTGTACAGTTTATTTATTAGAGTTTAAACTACAGGTATCGCTGGAACTGTAGTATGGGATGCCCCTGAGGGGAAAACCCTGACAGAATTAATTTATAAAATACGGTACAACTGTTAATTGCGGACACCAGTGCGGGACTGAATTGTGATGTGTAATTTTCTGGTAGAATTACGAAGACAAACTGCCCCGCACCGAGATACTATTCCTCCCATAACTTGACCAAAAAATGGAAACCACCTACAACCCCAAACGGGTCCACGTGCAGGATCATGTATGGCGAATGTGGAATTAACCTGTCAATGGGAGTTATCATACCGACGGCATACATGGCGATAATGTCCATCTGGAAGAACAAATGCTTATTGTTGGTAATAGTTTCCTATATACATCAAAATGTGTAGAGGGAACAACACGAATTTATTTCTTATCTATGTACACAATACATGTTATACTTTCATACACTGCGCTTTTCCATTTTCAGAACCACCGAGTTCTGAGACATGCCTTCTGAAATTAAATCATATGTTTCCGTTCCCGAATTCAATATGGCCAGGTCAGCAGCTGTGAGAACATTGACATAACGTTTCGGGAGACATATTTTTATAACAGAGTTAGCCGATTCAGACAGCCTGAAAATTATTGTAGGACCATAGCGAGTTTCGGCTCGCTCTCCCCCAAGAACTGGATATCTGCGGCCCACAACTAGAGACGAAGCAGGTACTAGACTTTGAGAGGCTGCCATCTGAAATTTCTGTTCCATCTGAAAAGAGCGGGGTGGAATGTGGACTAGATCATGGTATAGCTAGAAACATATCTTATAACGAATGAGTAGACCAACTTACCTTGAGTGTAGTGTATGTAGATTAGCGAAAAGGTAGTGTAGCTAGCAATGAGCGAATCGGTGTGGTGCGGGTCTTTTTATCTGATGACGGGAAAATCCTAATAAATAAAATGGTAAAACATTAGTGTGAAATCTCTGGACTCTGATTGGTACACTTTGTATAGGGTGAATGATAGGTACTTTAGTGTCTGACCTTTAGACCGTGTGTATCTCCCGCCTCTTTTATAATGAACAAGCATGAAGTTCTTTATGGTAGAGAAAGAAGGGCCTATGTTGTATAGTATTAATAAGACAATCCTCTCAATGTACCCTCCTCATTCTCAGCAGTAGAGGGTAGATATCTACAGGTTTAGTGCCGACCGTATTTTGTAGGAAATCTTCCTAGTAAGAGGTGAGTAACCGTATCGAATAATTGTCTTCATTACAGAACAATGCATGTAAAGTATGTCTAGTAATATTAGTGAATTGTTCACATAATTAATATGGAACGTGTATTTGTAATTAACGAGGAAGAGATTGAACCGCTCGGATCTATTAATGAGGATGAGGCTGAACTGCCCAGATTTACGATTGATGGGGAAATAAACAGACAGTACAGACGTTTTGGTGCAGAGGGTACGCAGCTTACTGTGCGTCTTTTACCACCCCATGAGGGAGAGGATTCGAACCCATTGTCCCATTTCATGGCCAGTGTGACGGATCTGTTTGAGTATGCTTTACGAAATTGTGATGATTCAGATATGGTGGGAATAACAATTACTAATGAAGTTAATGTATCTGACAAAGCATTTGGTATAAGTTTCAGAAGAAAGGACCAGATAACCTCAGAGGTGATCTGGTCAATTTTAGGGAAAGTAGCTCAGTCTAATGCTAGATTTAATGCTTTAGATAAACTGATTATGACCGTTCATTCTGTAAAAATGCCTGTAGGTAATGGGAGAGGGATCACTGCTAAGAGTAGACCGCTTGAGACCATGGTCCATTTGAAACGGAGTATCGTACAAGTGAAGGCGGAAAGTAACTGTCTGGCTCATGCCCTGGTCATCGCAAAAGCAAAAGCAGATGGTGACGACAAAAATTGCCAATCGTATCGCAAAGGAAAAAGGATACGTCCCGTAGTCGACCGCCTACACGAGACGACCGGTATAGATCTGCGCGCGGTGGGGGAGTGCCCGAGTTGATGCGATTCCAACAACATTTCAAAGAGTACAGAATTGTTGTTTTCAGAGGTTTGGATTGTAAAGATGTAATGTTTGATGGTCAGGTGGACTCCGAAAAGAGAATTAACCTGGTTTATGATGACGTTCAGCATCACTTCCATGTGATTAACAATGCTACTGGTGCCCTTTCTCGAAAGTATTTCTGTAAAGGTTGTAATAAAGGGTATGGAAGTGGGGTGACACATAGGTGTCAAGAGACGTGTAGTGACTGTATGTCAGTTCCACCATGTTCGTACGATGATGTCCGAATCCCATGCGAGTTGTGTAATAGACAGTTTAGGAGCCGTACATGTTTTGACAAGCACAAGATAAACAAGTTAGGAAAAAAGACCGTATGCGAAAAGAAGCGGAACTGTACCACATGTAATTCATTCATATCTGATAAAAGGCATGAATGTTTCAAGCCCTACTGTACTATCTGTCATCAGAACAGAGAGATTGGACATTTTTTTTATGCAGCCATTAAAGAACGAACTACCACGCAGTGATGATGTACTATTTGTGTTCTACGATTTTGAAACTACACAGGATACAAAGTTTTCAGAGACTGCAAACGAGCACATTCCTATATTAGCGTGTGCTCAGCACTTTTGTTCTGTTTGTGAAATGCAAGGAGATATAGAAATGGACAGTGCCCGTTGCGGTAGGAGACATCATTCATTCTATAATGATCCAGTCGGAGATTTATTATCTTATTTGTGTGAACCTCGACCTTGGTGTAACAAAGTAGTTGCGATTGCACACAACGCAAAGGCCTTTGATTCACAATTCATTTTGAAAAGAGCTATTTTCTTGAAATGGAATCTTCAAATAATTTTAAGTGGTCTTAAAATTATCAGTATGAAAATCCAGCACATTCATTTTCTAGATTCCCTATCCTATCTACCCATGCCTTTACGTAAATTACCTGAAGCATTTGGGCTTTCGGTGACAAAATCGTGGTTTCCTCATTTTTGGAATACGAAGGCAAATTTGGACTACGTAGGACCCATACCTGACATTAAGTATTTCGGGGTTGATGAGATGAGTGCTGGAGAGAGAAAGGATTTTTTGGCTTGGTATAATGAGCTGAAAGATAAAGTCTTTGATAACCGACGCGTGTTAGAACAGTATTGCCAAGATGACGTCACCGTCCTGCGGCAGGCTTGCCAGATTTTCAGGCGCGATTTTATGGAGATTGGAAATATCGAGGTGTTCCTAGAGGCACTGACAATAGCGTCTGCCTGCAATAAAGTGCTTCGCAAGAAATTTCTCAAACCTGAGACCATTGGATTATTACAGTCTGGAGGTTATAGTGCCAATAACAGATATAGCAAGAAAGCCCTGATGTGGCTTCTACATATAGAACAAGAGGACGCCTGCCAGATACAGCATGCTAGAAACGGGCACGAATACAAACTCCCTGAACTTCCTCATTACAGTGTAGACGGTTACTGTGCAGAGACACGAACTGTATATGAATTTCTGGGATGTTACTATCACGGCTGTACATGCGAACCTTTTAGAGACGTGAAAACCCTCGGTGGAGATACGTTGACGGAACGCTATGACCAGACCCTGTCCAGAATCGAACAGATTAAGCAGGCAGGTTACACTGTTAAAATTCAGTGGGAATGTAAATTTGACGAGGCTAAAATTGCGGAGCAGAAACCTGAATTGTTAGTGCATCCAATTGTCAAGCACGCGCCCCTGATCACTGGAGATGCTCTGTATGGGGGTCGAACCGAAGCCATGCGCCTCCACTATAAGATACGAGAGGGGAGGGAATCTGTACAGTATTGTGACGTAATGAGTTTATATCCGTACATCTGTAAGTATTTCAAATTCCCCATAGGACACCCTACTATTCATGTTGGTGACGCATGTGTCGATAAAGAGGCGTGTCTAAAGATGGACGGATTGATGAAATGTACTATCGTGCCCCCTAAGGTCCTCTATCACCCAGTACTACCATTTCGTCATAACAAGAAACTGTTGTTCTGTCTGTGCCGGGCATGTGTCTTAGAACAGAACATGACTGGCGAATGTCAGCATTTCAGCGATGCTGAAAGATGTCTGGAGAGCACATGGGTCATTGATGAAGTGCGATTGGCAGTTAACAAAGGTTACAAAATTTTAGAAATTCAGGAAGTATACCAGTACGAAGTCACGCAATATAATCAGGACACCTGCGAGGGTGGACCTTTTGTGGAATACATAAACACATTTCTTAAACTCAAACAAGAAGCTAGTGGTTATCCTGACTGGGTTCAAACCCCTGACCATGAAGTCTATTCAGTCTACTGAAGGCATCCGACTGGACAAAGACTCTATCAGATATGACGCTGCAAAGCGAGGTCTAGCTAAAATCTGTCTCAACTCCGTGTGGGGAAAACTGATAGAGAGAAGCAACCGCTCACAGACACAATTAATTTCAGAACCTCATGAACTATACAGGTTTCTGGTAACACCGGTAATCGAAGTCCTGAACATGATGTTTGCTAGTGACGAAGTAGTCTGGATTTCCTGGCAATTTTCATTAGAAAAACGAGTGGCTAGCCTACGTCATACCAATGAAGTTATAGGTGCTTTTGTGACAGCCGGCGCACGCATTCACCTGTACTCTTACCTGGACAGATTACAGGACAAGGCGATTTATTGTGACACGGACAGCGTCATATACATACAGCCGGCAGGCGAACCCGCGCTAGTTAAAACGGGGGACAATTTGGGTGAGATGACTTCTGAACTGCAACCCAAAGAAATCGTTTCTGAGGTGGTCTGTGCAGGCCCAAAAAATTATGCGTATAGAACAATTAATTCCACGACAGGTGAAAGCAAGACAGTTTGTAAGGTTCGTGGGATTACTCTTAATTATTCGGCCTCTCAGCTGGTAAATTTTACAAAAATGAAGGACATGATTCTGTCTATGGATGAGAATGAAACAGTGATTGTGCGCACGCAGAATAAGATTAAGCGTAAACGGGGAAGGGGAGGAGAAAGTATTATAAGTCAACCCGAGGAAAAGACGTACAGGGTATCTTTTTTGAAACGAAGACGATTGAACGACAATACGTCCGTTCCGTTCGGGTACATAAACAAAGAGTGAATGCTAACAGAGGCCATTCATGGCTAGTGACATCAGGTTTAAACATCCGTTTACCTGCATAATTGGAGGTCCGACAGGTTCCGGAAAGTCGTCATTCTGTATACGTTTTCTCCAGAACCTTGACACCCTATGTACCGAACCAGATTTTCCTGGTGGAATTGTCTGGTGCTTCAGTGAACAGAGTTCAGTGCCACAACAAAAGTTAGCAGCGTTAAAGAAGAACGTTCAGATTCACGAGGGTCTACCTGAAAATTTTGAAAACACACAAGGTCTACCGTGCCTATTTATTCTTGATGATCTTTTAAGCGAAGTGTTTTCACGAGCCGTTTGTGACCTCTTCACCAAGGGTAGTCATCACCGTAACCTCAGTGTAACTTTGATTACGCAGAACTTTTTCCACCAAGCTCCACACTGCCGCGACATATCGCTGAATGCTAAATATTTGGTAGCTCTGAAAAACGTTCGTGATAGGAACCAGTTTTCATACCTCGCACGCCAAGTGCTTCCCGAAGCTAGTGCCAGTCTGTGTGAAGCGTATCGTGAGGCTACCCAGAGTCCCTACGGGTATATGATTTTGGACTTTGCCCAAGATACAGACGATAGGCTACAGTATTGAACCAATGTCTTTCCGTCTGAATATCCTCCCATCTGTTACGCTAGAGTGAATGATGAAGCGCATAAAATCCAACTTTCACCATCTGCAAGTACTCAAGACGGCAAAACCTCAATTACGAAAAGCCATAATTAAAAATTGTAGCAGCGAACTAGTCAAGACTATTAGTGAGTGTGTACTGAATGTGTTACGGAACAATTTACAGTTGACTGCATGCCAGAAGAAGAGATTACAAAAGTTCAAAGGTCCCCTCCGCGCACTCGCCGATAACAGAGTGTCCATCTCGAGTAAGAAGCGGTTGCTTAATCAAAGAGGCGGGTTCCTCGTGCCTCTATTAAGTGTTATATTACCGGCTATTACCAGTCTTATATTCCGTTCACGCAGCACATAAAAATGCTACGTAAAATGTACCTTGTTTCACCAGATTACCTAAGTAGAAATGAGCGCCCAGCTACACCCCAGCAACCTTTTCAGAAGACAGCGCAAAGTACTAAACAGAAAAAGAGGAAGACTCGTGCTGTTCGTGTAAAGAGGAAAGTGGGTGGCTATGCGTAGTGAAATCGCTGAGGCAGCAGTAGGGCGTAAAGCATTGATTAAAGCTATCGCTGACTTTATAAAAGCGGTTTACCTGACGCTACTCTTGCCCAAAAAGTAACTACACCTAAAAGCGGGTCGGCAGAGGAGGGTATACAGACTGTACGGGATAAGACAACAACTGCGCCACAGTTTGAACCCTTCCCTCAACTTCTGCGGGTGACGTGTATGAAACAGAGACTAGCCCCCTTAGTGCTGGATTTACATGTGCCCTTCGGCCTACTGCACTTGCCTATGATGATGACGATGATGGGGATACAGGTGCTGTTAGCAAAGATGGGGATACAGGTGCCGTTAGCAAAGATGTGGAAAGTAAGATACGCAAATATGCTAGAAAGTCTTTCGGACCGATAGCTAGCCCCTACCTATCACCATATGTTCACAAAAGTGGAATTCTTGATGCAGACTACGGACTGCGTAAAGTAGGTGACAGATTTTTTATAGGCAATTCAGATGTGACGGTAGATATGAAAAGTGACTTCTATATCAAAAATAAACATTTTAAAGGAACCCGAGGTCTCTGGGAATTACTTACTCGAAAAAAGGTAAATACATTGTCACCCAAAGAGATCTCAGACAATATAAGCGCATTTTGACTTTAACCAGTGCTCATTTGGAGGGCTACGAACCCGGTGCCCCCATACACATCTCCAAAAGCGCCAAATTCAGATCAGTAATTGCAAAGCTGTTTTCCCAGACAAAACAGCGCAACGTTGAAACAGCATTACACCAACAGTGGGAAAAATATTAGCATTGGCCATGATAAGCAGACTGTACTATGATCCCTCGAAACCTTCAGCTTTTTCGACTCAACAAAAACTACAGAAGGCTGTGGAACTGAGTACAAGTAAACAGGAGCAGAAAGCTGATATTAAATCATGGCTTCTAAACCAAGATGCGTACACTTTACATAGAGCAGTGCGAAAACGTTTTCCTAGAAATCCTTAAACTGTTACTAATATAAACGACGTGTGGGAAAGTGACCTGGTTGATATTCAGGGCCTCAGCAAATATAACGACGGCATCAAATATCTGCTAACTGTAATAGATGTCTTTTCCAAATTCTTACACATCGTCCCCATAAAAAGTAAGACGGGTAATGCTGCCACGTCAACATTTCAGACCATCTTGAAGTACCCCAAATATTTGAAACCTATATGCAAACGTCCTGTCTGGGTGCGTACAGATAGAGGGAAAGAATTCTTGAACAAATCGTTTCAAGACACGCTGAAACGTGAGGGAATTCAATTTCAAACCTGTAAAAACCCCGATGTCAAATGCTCAGTCGTGGAAAGGGCCCACCGCACTATCCGTGATAAGTTATACAAATACTTCAATATAAGAACACGTACAGTTTTATTGACGTGCTGCCAGCCTTTGTGCGAGGCTATAACGCGACGGTTCACAGTACAACTGGCATGCCTCCAGCACGAGTTACAGATTCTGATATTCTAACTATATGGAAGAGAATGAACAAGAAACAAGGCAAGATTCCTATTGCAAAACCCAGATTTCGCGTAGGTCAACACGTGCGGATAAGCAAGGAGAAAATGAAATTTGCCAAGGGTCGTGAACAGAATTACAGCACGGATGTGTTTCGAATTATCAAGGTAATACGTAGGACCCTTCGTCCCGTGTACGAAGTGGAAGATTTGAATCAAAAGGTAATAGACGGTTAGTTCTTTAATGAAGAGTTAACACCTGTTCGAATCGCAAAACGCACCACGTTTAAGATTGATAAAATTCTAGCTACCAGGGTCAGACGTGGCATTCGTGAACATCTCGTACGCTGGATGGGTTATGGCCCGGACTTTGATAGTTGGATAAATGCAGCTAGCGTGAAGAATATTTAGAGATGGAGTACAGAAATCACTTTTACATTACACTGTTTAGCAATGCATCGCAGAAACCCCATCCTAATAATACACTCGCAGAGTTTACAATTCAGTTGGCACAGCGCATAGACCTGGGTTCGACAGATAATTGGGAGGTCGGGTAATGTGAATTTAGCTGTCCTCATCTGAAACCTGCCAATAATAATAAACCGGTTGAAGTTGTTGGCGAAACAAATACCTTGCTATATTGCGATCTGATTACGCCACAGTTTGTGGGTAACGACCACGTCAGATGTTTGCGGACGTTTATTCACCCGTCAAAGTTTTGTGAACACAGGTTTGATTACGTGTATTACGTACCCGTCCGAAAACGTTCCTTCCAGGACATAAGTATATTGATAACGGATATTAAGGGTAAACATATCAATTTCAAGGCTGGTACGACGCCTACGAAGGTGGTTCTACATTTTCGACGTGTATAAATACACTACGTCATCACATACGACTGTCATTACCAACAATGGACCCTCTTGTTCAGTATTACCGGCGACAAGCAGGTCGGGGTCGTGAAGATATAGGATCAATTTGCAGCACTCCACCTTTCGTGCGGTGGCGACATGGTCTAGGTAATGTTTTGGCAGGATTATTTAGGACACTTAAACCTATTCTCTGGAGTGGTGCCAAATCTATAGGCAAGGAAACCCTCAAAGCTCTGGGACGTGAGGCGTTACGTACAGGCACGAATATAATTAGAGATATAGCAGAAAATCCTCCAACTCAGACCACAGACATAATCTCGAAACATGTGTCTGACTCGACACAGAATATAATCAACAAGTTGCGTGGGAGTGGTACTCGTAAACGCAAGAGAGCAGCGTCAATCACTGCGCGAAATGCAAAACGCAAGAAAAAAGCTAAACGTACCTTACCTAGGAAAAGGCGCGTGACTATGAAACAGGACATTTTTTCATAATCTACATCATTCACGGTACGACCATGTCTCAGACAGGCTTAGCTTTCGTGAGTAGCGAATTTGATATTTTTGTTCCCAAGCCAGTACAACTAGCGATCCAAGATACCAAGGTGGTCCACCACAAACCCATCGCATCCGTTGATCAGAGCGACCTGGAATTTCTCGCACCTGCTGATTATGACACGTATATTGACACCGATTTTAAACTCTATGTCAGAGGCAAATTAACAAAGGCCGATGGGAGTGACCTTGATGCGTCAGATCATACAGCTAGTGTCAACATTTTTTACATTCCCTATTTAGTCATTGTACCATTATCCTCAACGGGACGACTATAACACAATCAGGTGACCTTTATAATTATAGGTCAATCTTGGAAACTTTGCTAAGTTATGGGGTAGACGCAACCGTATCACATCTCACGAACGGTTATTGGTACAAAGACCAGGGCGATATGAAGCCCTGTGACCCCACAAAAGCTGAGTCGACAAACACTGGATTCAAAGACAGATGGAACAGACAGAAGCAAAGTAAGGTTACTGAAATGTGTGGGAGAATACATACTGATATATGCAACGTTCCGAAATTCTTACTCCCGGGAATTAAGCTACAGATAAAATTTACAAAAGCCAAGTCAAGTTTCTATCTGATGAGTACTGATGCAGAATCAAAGACTACTTTTAAATTTCTCGATGCCCAACTGCTTGTTAAACGTATCAAGGCAAACCCTAAGATCCCGATGGCACACGAAGCGTTATTGAAGACCAAACTAGCGCTGTATCCCATAACGAGAGTCGAACTCAAAACTTTCACGTTCTCTGCAGGGCCCCAGTCACTCTCGATAGATCAGGTGGTCATTGGACGCATACCCAAAAGACTCCTGTTCACTATGGTAGAAAACACTGACTTTCTTGGAGCCATCAATACGAACCCCTACAATTTTCAACATTTCGGTCTTCGCACATTTGTGATGTATGTGAATGGCAAGCAGATCTCCAGCGAGGGGTAGAATATTGATACTGGTCACGAGAAAACATCTGTTATGGCATACAATACTCTTTTTGAAGGCTCTGGCATTCATCATTCGAACTCGGGTCTTCAGATAACTCACGATATGTATATTAACGGGTACTTCATGCTGTTATTTGACCTAACGCCCGATCTGGCAGCGTCGGAAGGACATACTTCACCTGTGGAAAGCGGTAATATACGCATTGAGTTATCGTTTAAGGAAGCACTAAAGAAGGCAATCACCAGTCTATTGTACCTGAAATACGACAATACTATACGCGTCGATTCTGCAAAAACCATCACCACAGACTTCTAAGATGGACACAATTCAGATTTCATGTACCCTAAATAATGTTAAATCGTTTCTGGGCGCTTTCCCATCAGATCTGCTACCACATTCTATTACTCAACCTAGCACTGTAATTGTCAATACTGATACGCACACACAGTCCGGATCACACTGGCTAGCTATCCGTCTCGAACCCAGGGCCTTCACAGCATTCTACTTTGACTCCTATGGCCTATCCCCACATATTCACGATAACCAATCATTCTTAAGACGCAATTGTACCGTCCTAAATTATAACAACACACAACTTCAAGGACCTCTAAGTAATGTCTGCGGCAAATATTGCTGTCTGTTCGCCCTGTATATGGATAGAGGTTACACGGGGCAGCAATTCGTGGGGCTGTTTACGCCAGGCAGGGCCGATCAGCAGGTAGAAAACCTCTTCGCCCAGGAATTCGGGTCTCTGCGTGGGGTACCTCGTGGGGGCCAATGCTGCATCAGCGAGTATAAAAGGTAAGATTTACAGCGGTATTACATTATTCACACTCTGTACCTTGAGCAAGATGGAGGTCGTTATAGATTATGAATCTCTGGTGAAGAAGTAATCAAGGAACTTTCTGTGGCATCTACAGATGTCCGGGATACATTCCGTTTTCTTCCCCCATATCGTATGGACCCTCATATCAACGACCATAACGGGCTTTGCTGGGGTGATGGGAGTATTTGCTTACGGATCATTACTTCAAGTCGTGGCAGAAGCCACCGCCAACTTCAGTAATCTATTCGCTAAAGGCGCCGACAAATGCAAGCTTCTCAGCGAGATGCTGGGGCGTTGTGTTCAAAATCTAGACTCATTTGGCTGTCCTGAACGAAAGGAGTTCAAAATGACTACAGGCTGTAGTCTTCTCTGTCACAAATATCCTGACAAAAGTTGTGCGGCTCGTAACGCGTATAATCTTTAGGGTGGTTGATGCACCATATCCAGGATAAGAAATACGTAAAATGCCCTAAAGATAATACCCGACACACAGCCATTTTTAATTCTGGAATAAAAACGGAATGACGTCATATCCTACCATCTGTTTCATCTGCATAAAACACCGATGAACTACCTCACCGCATCAAGAAAACGTCGCGGTATCGTGTACGATGAAGATTGCAGCGAATCCAGAGCCGTTGCTGCACCTAGCATCTGCAGGCTTCCCATTGAAGGAATCAATCCTACTTTAGATCCCAACAGGACACTGCTCCGTCGTGTATTCTTTCTAGATGATTACCATAGCAAATATTGTTCAGTGGCTTTCTACCCGGCGCAAGGATATGCAGCTCTTGTAGAATTTGGAACAGCTAAAAACGACCCTCTCAGGCTAACAGAGCAACATTTTACTGTGCTGACAGAACACCTACAGCGTTTCCTTACGACCCTATGTGCCGATGGCTATCATAGAACAGGCGTCGTAGACGATTTCTCAATGGTTATCGGTGGCTCTTACAGGACTGTATTCATGTATCTAGGGAAGGGCAGGGGACGCAAACAATTCGTCTTCAAGATGCATGAACTGCAATACCTAAGTTCTATCATACAAATAGTGACTGATCAGCTGGCAAGATACAGTGCGGCCATGATGGATGTCGTGACATATTCCATATCAGCCTTGTCTTCTAGTGAATATATCGACCCCAACCCCAACTACAGTAAACATATCCAGTACCCACAGCTGTATGAAGAACTAAAGGCATTTATATTAAAATAAGCATTTATGTTACTCTGTAGTTACATTATTATTAGTATTACCTACCGCCAGAGAGCTCTGATTTACGCTTTACACACTACTATAAAAAACACCTGAACCCGTCTAGAAGTGCTTAATCAAGGAAAACAATTTCAATCCCGACACTGTGCATAAGGAGGCTCCTGTTCCATCCTTTGACGTGAAGCCAGACATCATGGGAAACGCACACCTCAACCGTCAACTACAGGACAATTTTGCAGTGAAACAGGTTGTGAATAGTTGGAAGTTACCGAAACATCCTGAATATTGCGACCTCATCGAGCGTGTAATTCCTTCAAGCACGTCGTCTGGCCCGAGACGTGTCCCGCACCCGCTTCATTGGTCGAAGCGGGTTTTTTCTTCTACGGTAAGTTAACTAATTTTATAATCGTTTTCTTTAGCCAACACGATATGTGGAAGACAGGTTTTTATTATTCTCCTATGTTCTGTTCTAGGGTGGAATAAACAAACAGTGTGTTTCCATTGCGGGATCGGGCTTCAAGACTGGCTCGCGGAAGATAAGGCATTTCAAGAACATGGATACTGGTCACCGTACTGTCTACGTACGATTTGTCAAGGGACCTGCGTTTTACAATGAATGTGTAAAATATCGCAAAAACAGATTCATGCCTAGGGGGTTTGACGAAGTAGACAGCTAGTCTACACCTCTGTAATCCAACATTAATAAAAGCTAAAAAGCAAGGTTAACGGTCTTTTCTTTCTAGTATGTAAGGAAACCCCAAATCACTCCTTTCCAGTTTTCACTTTTAACATTTCAGAGAATTTCTGAAATCTCATGCAAAATAATATTAAAACAGTTCACTTACCGTTTATCAGTTGGTGATGGTACTTGAAGTAACAAAGATGATTTTTGAAAGTGAAGCTATTGATGTTGATGAGGCAGTTCTAGAAGAATCACGGCGCAAAAGTATACAGGATCGTTGAGGGGTCTTTCAAAAAAGATACCCCTGCTTCCGTCCAGGCCGCTTTTATAAGACATTTTTCATTACACCAGCACTTTACCCACTGACTTTCCACACGTGGTAACATCCTTGAACTCCAGTTACCATGCAGACGGCCGACTTTTCCATACATAAGTTTCACCACCAACACTCCATTTTCAGCGACTCCATACTTTTGAAAATGAAACATCAGCATTACACAACCCTATTCCAAGAAATCTGTTCATCGCAGCAAGCTCACTAGCTTGATTTCACCACATAGCATTACACCACTCTGGAACATGCTAGAACATGTTCACTTATCATGGTCTTGTGCAATCGCCACATGCCGCATCTCGAAGAACCAAACTCATGCCACGTGCAGGGCTGCCCAAACGACATACTTACCTTCACACACATTCCGGCAGTATACTTACCCCCACGGCCAAATAACTATACAAATATGTACGACGCCACATGGATCCCTAACCTATGGCGCGCAGGTCATGTACATCATCGTCACCCTCTCCAATACCATACTACTATCGATCACTCATCCTGGGGAGTCTCACCTCCACCCTCACCCCTACACCAATGAAGCTAAACAACGAGTACAGTCTTCCTTTCCTCACAGATGGCATTACAGCTCCTTCCCCTCCTCCATTCCCCACGCTCGCTAACATATATCACACACCCAACAAACCAACATGGCTTCCAGTCGTCTTACGGCTAGGCCTTGGCATGCACGCAGTGCAACCCTCTTTTGGAAAAGGCCCTCCCAAAAATACATACGGCGGGCCTCTCCATACCGCGGGGGTCCACCCTCCCTCTGGGTCAAGACGGCCCAAGCCAAAGGCGTAGGTAGGGCATGGTGCCACCCTGACAAAATACCTTCTTCAAGTCGAAAGCCCAGGGGGCCCCATAGGGGCTAGATTACTACTCATGATGATACCACTAATGTTATTTAAAGGAATACTTGAACAACCTAGTTGGTATCTGGAATTTGATAGACGTCATAAAAGGAGTGTTCCTGTCATTTGAATTGATAATTGTTAATATCGTATTAACGCTGTAAATCACAAATATCCCGATAAAAATTTGTGGAACAATTTAGAGATTCATAAATCTGGGTTTATCTTGTATAATTTTCTTAAAGGCAAATCCGTATTTTCTTACACAGAGGATAAAGGATATCCTGGAACTTGTACATATTCTGTTCACAGCTTGATATATATATATATATATATATACGTGGGGACCCAAAAGAAACAAGACTAGTCTCAATGTCGCCGAACGCGGAGGAGTGGGAGGACAACGTCAGTGCTTGTTCCATAGACCCTCAATTTTCAGTAGCGAGACGGACGTCTTCCTGTAACAACACAATCTGCCGCACGGTCAGTTTTCGTGAAGGTAGTTTTTGTGACCCTGTCGAAATCGTGATGTGTGATTTAAAGGAACAAAAAACTTGTATGAAATTTTGCTTCTTCCTTGGGAAAACACAAACGGAATCATTAGAAATGCTTCAGAAGGCTTTCAAGGACAAGCTCTGAGTAGTGCGCGAGTGTTTGAATGGGTTTCTCGCTTTTTCTACTGGTTCACCCCGGCCCAAAAAAATCAGACAAGTGAGATCAAATGTCAAAAAAATGCTGAACTGTTTCTTCGACATTCAAGGAATTGTGCACAGGGAATTCGTTCCCAGGGGTCAGACCGTCAACCAGGAGTTTTACCTGGAGATTTTGAAACGAGTGAGGGAGAGGTTGCGAAGGACAAGGCCGGAATTGTGGCGATCGGGCGAATGGCTCATTCATAATAACAACGCTCCGACATACACGGCTTTGCGAATTTGTCAATTTTTGACCTTTCAGGGCATGACACTTGTGCCTCATCCCACATACTCACCTGACCTGGCTCCGCCGACTTTTTTTTTGTTTCCCCGAATGAAAAGCGACTTGAAAGGGCGACGATTTGACACTTTGGAGGACGTTATCGCAGCTTCGACAAGAGCGCTGAACAGCATCCAATTTGAGGAGTTGCAGAGATGTTTCGAACAGTCGAAACAGAGATTGGATAAGTGCATATCATCCAATGGAGAGTACTTTGAAGGCGACAAATGTATATTTGTAATTCTTTAAATAAATCAATCGCTCATGACAAAATCTCGTTTTTTGGGTCCCCCACGTATATATATATATATGTATATAAAACATAAACCTGTCACACCCAATGCTCTTCTTCTGCAAACACACACACACACACACACACACTTGACTACAGCTGTACTACCGTTCGTTGAAGACCTTTAGAAGTCCTATTTGGGATGGCTGTTGGACCTGTTGTTGCTTTCTGTTAAATTTCACGTATCGGAGAGGAATGATGAATTGAGTCAGTTCTTGAGTCTCGGTAACAGACAGCAGTCACGTGCAGTTTGGTTAGGCTACAGTTTGTTTCATGACCAAAAACGGCTGCACTGCAAGGGAGATGTGACAAGCCGTCTGTATACGGAGCGTTATCAGAATGCTGAACAATATTTCGAAGATTATCCGCCGAACGGCATTCCTACAAACTTTCAGAAATACAAAATAAATACCGCTATTCACTGTCCGTGCTATAGGCACAAACAGACCCAAATTGCCCAAAAGCACGGTCCTTTAGATTTCTGCTTTCCAAATACAAATCTATTGGTGGCAGCTATTTAGAGATAACGAAAAGTCCAGACAGTGCCCGATCGGACACACCGCTGGTAGAACCCGTTTGTAAGGGAAATAAAGTTTAGGACAGATTATCCACCTGTGGAGGAACTACATATGGTCACTATGTAAACTGTGGTGTAAGAGCGGTACTGCACAGACAGCACAGTTTTTGGTACAGCAAACAGGTGTGACTGAGTCAACAGCACAATGCAGCATATAAGGCAGAGCGCACTTAATGAGAACTTGGGTTAACGATTGTACTGAATGTGTGCGTTGGGATAATTTTATGGGAAAAGCCGATTGTTAAAACAGAGAGCAAACTGTGGGCTGTGAAAGTTTAAATGTATCACAGCACATTGTTCATATCAAGTGTTACCATACACTGTACTAACTTATTAGTAATAACAAACTAACAAGTTTTCGTTTGATACAAGTCTTTAATTCTAATGATGCATGGTCTGAAGATGTCCTTAATAGAAGGTCACAACTGGCAACAATTGCATACTATTGATTTATTGTTGCATAATGTTATGTTAAAAAAATTACAACTAAACCTAAGGGGCCGGGATAAAGAATTTGGTATAGGAAATCGCTACGGGCTGGACGGTCTGGGCATCGAATCCAGGTGGGGGCAAGTTTTCCCGCACCCGTCCAGACCGGCTCTGGGGCTCGCCCAGCCTCCTATACAATGGGTAGTGGGTCTTTTCCGGGGTAAAGCGGCGGGGCCGTGGCGTTGACCACAAACCCCATCTAGCGCCGAGGTTGAAGAAAGGGTAGAACTATACATCTTCTCCCCCTCTGGGCCTTCCTGGCCTATTCTGGGGTGAATTTTAACTCTAAGTTTACCTTTACACCCAAATCAAGCCAGTCATTAGGAAGAAGCAGCTGAGCCGTCTACCCAAGCATTGAAGAGAGTAAATTCTAAGACACAAGGAATTATGAGCCAGGGTAGCTCAGTCAGTATAGTGACTAGCCTGCGGTTAGAAAGTGGTTTCTTTCGCGGCAGAGTTACGAGATTTTGCCTGCGTCCGGACCGGCTCTGAAATACGCGGATCCTTCTATTCAACTGGTAAGGGGACTTTTCGCTGCGGCTAAAGCGGTCGGGGCGTGAGACTAACAATTAACCTCAATTTAGTGCCACAGTTAAGAATGAGGGAGGCAATACCTCTACTCTCCATGCGCTCCAGTGGAGTGTCAGTTAATTAAACACTGTGACAACTTCTTCAAGGAATAATTTCATCTACATTCAGACAGTTAATAGCCTTGCTGATATGAAGAATGATACAGCAGCAGTAACCGTCAAGGCATCTCACTGTTATTACATTATTACATTTCGTAAAAAGAGTAAGGCTGATTAAAACCTGTTAAATGACATCTGTTTGTAGATATTTACTTGGAACGGTCTGAATCAAACTCACGGATTAGCTTTATTGACTTGTAGCTTGGTTTGGGATATGTCAGTAGGGCAACACACAAGGAAGACAGGGGATCGACACTGGGTAGAAGACATAAACTTAAGGTCCTTGCTGGGTATGATAATATAAATGGCGACAGAAACAAGAAAATCTGCAGATTCCTCACATCGAATTGCACAAATCGGACAAAAAGTTCGAAATGTACGAATCCAAATTCGGTTACGCAATAAGTACAGTACGTGTTTCAGTGGCGATTTAAATCCACACAAACACGACATCTGAACACAACACGTTCATTTGGTTGCTTCAACTACAACTTGTTTCGGTGATCCCATTCGACCGTCTTCAAGTAGAAGACACATGTACAGAAATGGAAAAGTGTGCTAGGACCACACGGTGATGTGCCCCCTTCCCCCTCAAACGAATTTTATAAAACTGGCATAAAAGTGAAATATCGATCCGTCTGCTTGTATGCTGTGTTGTGTAGAGATTGAACTGTACTTAGTTAATTCAAAATTATTTTAATGTACATTACGTATGTAATTCCAATAAGTATTATGTTAATCACGATGTAATATTAGTGTTAAGTAAAATATTACATAGCTAAGGTTGAATGTTATCTTCAATGATGTCACAGACTGTGGTATTGAAGGTGAATGACTTTACAAATATAGCATGGTTTATTTATTTTATGCACATTGTGTACAATTCGGTAGTAGTAGTAGTAGTAGTAGTAGTAAGAAATTAGTTTTATGTGGTTATTTGCCTCAAGTAATATTGTATTGGTTGTTGTGCATGAACAATGGTTGTGAAAAGAAAAGTGGGAGAAAATGTTGGATATGCATTATATGAAAACTGTTTTCTGTTGGAAAGTTGGTACTCTAGAAATATGATATCTGGAGTGCAAGGAATGCACTCATGTACACAGTTCCTCAATGGTTTGTGCCTGTAATGGGGGAAAGATGTTGTTGAAAGTTTTTTCTATTATAAAAGCATGGTAGGTGGTTGTGGTTGCTGAGAAGTGTGGAGAGTTTTTTTTTATTTCCCTCAGAAGTGTGTTTCCATACATACATCGGAACTGATAGCACGGACTGGGCTATTCGGTATCACCTGTGTACATACATGTATCCCCTTTGATATACTAGGTGCCATTTACTGGCTTACACATACATCCATTGACAATGTACAAAATTAGCCCACAATCTGTAAATAACAGACAGTGGGAAGTGTTACAGTAATTACAAATACTGTTACTGATATCACACGGAAAACATTTGTACAAATGCATGTTGTAACTGAACTGGTGTTGTGTGAATATAAGAATGTGTTACAG
>Ga0268261_10000320_pt1 | contig 29745 bp, 2 predicted proteins | sample TergutNc150P1_FD_190353 | JGI IMG/M metagenome (GOLD analysis project Ga0268261, IMG submission 190353) | Nasutitermes corniger P1 segment gut microbial community from laboratory colony in Florida, USA - Nc150 P1 (SPAdes) (version 2) | ecosystem: Host-associated > Arthropoda: Insects > Digestive... | reverse complement strand
AATAAATAAGGCGAAACACTTAGAGTCTCTAAAGGAATAGGCCAGGAGAGTTAGAGTCCCTAAATTAATAAGGCGAAACGCTTAGAATCTCTAAAGGATTAGGCCAGGGCTCTTAGAGTCTCTAAATTAATAAGGCGGAACCCTTAGAGTCTCTATAGGAATAGGCCAGGGTAGTTAGAGTCTCAAAATTCATAAGGCGAAACAAATAGATTCTCTAAAGGAATAGGCCAGGAGAGTTAGAGTCTCTAATTTAATAAGACGAAACTCTTAGAGTCTCTAAAGTAATAGTCCAGGACAGTTAGGGTCTCTAAATGAATAAGGCGAAAGCCTCAGTCTCTAAAGGAATAGTGCAGGAGTGTTAGGGTCTCTAAATTAATAAGGCGAAAAAATTAGTGTCTCTAAAGGAATAGGCCAAGACAGTTATTGTCTCTAAATTAAAAAGATGTAACACTTAGAGGCTCTACATTTATAGGCCAGGAAAGTTAGTGTCTCTAAATTAATAAGGCAATCTCTTAGAGTGTCTAAAAGAATAGGCCAGAACAGTTAGAGTCTCTAAAATAATAAGGCGAAAATCATTGAGTCTCTAAAGGAATAGGCCAGGAAAGTTAGAGTCTCTAAATTAATAAGGCGAAAATCTTAGTGTCTCTAAAGGAATAGGCCAGGAAAGTTAGAGTCTCTAAATTAATAAGGCGAAACTGATAGAGTCTCTAAAGTTATAGGCCAGGACAGTTACAGTCTCTAAATTAAAAATGCGAAACACTCTGAGTCTCTAAAGGAATAGGCCAGGGCAGTTAGAGTCTCTAAATTAAAAAGGCGGAAATCTTAGATTCTCTAAAGAATAGGCCAGGAAATTTAGAGCCTCTAATTTAATAAAGCCAAACTCTTAGAGTCACTAAAGGAATAGGCCAGGACAGTTAGTGTCTCTAAATTAAAAAGGCGAAATACTTTGAGTCTCTAAAGACATAGGCCAGGACAGTTAGAGTCTCTAAATTAATAAGGTGAAACTCTTAGATTCTCTAAAGGAATAGGCCAGGACAGTTAGAGTCTCTAAATGAATAAGGCGAAAGTCTCAGTGTCTAAAGGAATAGTGCAGGAGAGTTAGAGTCTCTAAATTAATAAGGCGAAACACTTAGAGTCCCTAAAGGAATAGACCAGGTATGTTAGGGTCTCTAAATGAATAAGGCGAAAGTCTCAGTCTCTAAAGGAATAGTGCAGGAGTGTTAGGGTCTCTAAATTAATAAGGCGAAACACTTAGAGTCTCTAAAGAATAGGCCAGGACAGTCAGAGGCCCTAAATTAATAAGGCCAAACGCTTAGAGTACCTAATTGTATATGCCAGGACAGTTAGAATCTCTAAATTAATAAGGCGAAACTTTTGGAGTCTCTAAAGTTATAGGCGAGGACAGTTAGGGTCTCTAAATTAATAATGCGAAAATCTCAGAGTCTCTAAAGAATAGGCCAGGACAGTTAGATCCTCTAAATTAATAAGGCGAAACACTTAAAGTCTCTAAAGGTATAGGCCAGGACATTTAGTGTTTCAAAATTAAAAAGGCGAAAATCGTAGAGTCTCTAAAGGAATAGGCCAGGACTTTTAGAGACTCAAAATTAATAAGGCGAAAGTCTCAGTCTCTAAAGTAATAGTGAAAGACAGTTAGGCGCTCTAAATTAATAAGGCGAAACTCTTAGGATTTCTAAAGGAATAGGCCAGGACAGTTAGAGCCTCTAAATTAATAAGGCGAAAATTTTAGAATCTCTAAAGAAATAGGCCAGGACCCTTAGAGTCTCTAAATTAATAAGGCGAATATTTAGAGTCTCTAAAGGAATAGGCCAGGACAGTTACAGTAGTTAAATTAATAAGGTGAAACTCTTAGAGTCTCTAAAGTATTAGGCCTGGAGTGTTAGTGTCTCTAAATTAATAAGGCGAAACACATAGAGTCTCTAAAGGAATAGGCCATGAGAGTTAGAGTCTCTAAATTAATAAGGCGTAACACTTAGAGTCTCCAAAGCAATAGGCCAGGACAGATAGAGCCTCTAAATTAATAAGACAAAACTCTTAGAGGCACTAAAGGAAAAGGACAGGACAGTTAGTGTTTCTAATTTAATAAGGCGGAACTCTTAGAGTCCCTAAAGGGATAGGCCAGGACAAATAGAGTCTCTAAATTAATAAGGCGAATCTCATAGAGTCTCTAAAGTAATAGGCCAGTAGAGTTAGTGTTTCTAAATTAATAAGGCGAAACTCTTAGTGTCTCTAAATGAATAGGCCAGGACTGTCAGAGTCCCTAAATTAATAAGGCGAAATTCTTAGTGTCTCTAAAAGAATAGGCCAGGAGTGTTAGTGTCTCTAAATTCATAAGGCGAAACACTTAGAGTCTCTAAAGGAATAGGCCAGTACAGATAGAGTCTCTAAAATAATAAGGCGAAAATATTAGAGTCTCTAAATGAATAGGTCAGGATGGTTATTGTCTCTAAATTCATAAGGCGAAAATCTTAGAGTCTCTAAAGAATAGGCCAGGGCAGTTAGAGTCTCTAAATTAATGAGTCGAAACTGATAGAGTCTCTAAAGTTAAAGGCCAGGAAATTTAGAGTCTCTAAATTAATAAGGCGAAAGTCTCAGAGTCTCTAAAGGAATAGTCCAGGGCAGTTAGAGTCTCTAAATTAATAAGGCGGAACACTTAGAGTCTCTAAAGAAATAGGCCAGGAGAATTAGAGTCTCTAAATTAATAAGGCGAAACACTTAGAGTCTCTAAAGGATTAGGCCAGGACAGTTAGTGTCCCTAAATGAATAAGGCGAAAGTGTCAGTCTCCAAAGTAATAGTGCAGGAGAGTTAGGGTCTCTAAATTAATAAGGCGAAATTCATAGAGTCTCTAAAGGAATAGGCCAGGACAGTTAGAGTCTATAAATTAATAAGGCGACATTCTTGTAGTCTCTACAGGAATAGGCCAGGACAGTTAGAGTCTCAAAATTAATAAGGCGAAAATCTTACAGTCCCTAAAGGAATAGGCCAGGACAGTTAGGGTCTCTAAATGAATAAGTCGAATGTCTCAGTCTCTAAAGGAATAGTGCAGGAGTGTTAGGGTCTCTAAATTAATAAGGCGAAACTCTTAGATTTTCTAAAGAAATAGGCCAGGGCTGTTAGGGCCTCTAAATTAATAAGGCGAAAATCTTAGAATTTCTATAGGAATAGGCCAGGAGGATTAGTGTCTCTAAATGAATAAGGCGAAACACTTAGAATCTCTAAAGGTATAGGCCAGGACAGTTAGAGTCTCTAAATTTATAAGGCGAAACTCTTAGTGTCTCTAAAGGTATAGGCCAGTACAGTTAGAGACTCTAAATTAATAATGCGAAACAATTAGAGTCTCTAAAGGAATAGGCCAATACATTTAGAGTCTCTAATTTAATAAGGCGAAAAACTTAGAGTCTCTAAAGGAATAGGCCAGGAAACTTAGAGACTCTAAATTAATAAGGCGAAAGCCTCAGCCTCTAAAGTAATAGTGCAGGACAGTTAGGGGCTCTAAATTAAGAAGGCAAAACTCTTAGAGTCTATAAAGGAATAGGCCAGGAGAGTTAGAGTCTCTAAATCAATAAGGCGAAACTCTTAAAGTCTCTAAAGGAAAAGCCAGGACATTTATGGTCTCTAAATGAATAAGGCGAAAGTCTCAATCTCTAAGTGAATAGGCCAGGACAGTTAGATTCTAAAAATTAATAAGGCGAAACTCTTAGAGTCTCTAAAAATTAGGCCAGGACAGTTAGAGTCTCTAAATTAATAAGGCGAAACACCTAGAGTCTCTAAAGGAAGAGTCCGGGAGAGTTAGAGTCTCTAAATTAATAAAGCGAAACACTTAGAGTCTCTAAAGATATAGACCAGGAGTGTTAGAGACTCTAAATTAATAAGGCGAAAATCTTAGAGTCTCTAAAGGAATAGGCCAGGACAGTTAGAGTCTCTAAATTAATAAGGCGAAAAAATTTGAGTCTCTAAAAGAATACGCCAGGACAGTTAGTGTCTCTAAATTAATAAGGCGAAAATTTTAGAGTCTCTAAAGGAATAGGCCAGGACAGTTAGAGTCTCTACATTAATAAGGCGAAACTCTTAGAGTCCCTAAATAAATAGGCCAGGAGAGTTAGAGTCTCTAATTTAATAAGGTGAAACTCTTAGAGTCTCTAAAGAAATAGGCCAGGACGGTTAGAGTCTCTAAATTAATAAGGCGAAAATCTTAGAATTTCTATAGGATTAGGCCAGGAGAGTTAGAGACTCTAAATTAATAAGGCGAAACACTTAGAGTCTCTAAAGTTAGAGGCCAGGACTGTTAGAGTCTCTAAATTAATAAGGCGATATTCTTAGATTCTCTAAAGGAATAGGCCATGATAGTTAGTTTCTTTAAATGAATTAGGGGAAAGCCTCAGTCTCTAAAGGAATTGTGCAGGAGAGTTAGGGTCTCTAAATTAATAAGGCGAAACACTTAGAGTCTCTAAAGGAAGAGGCCAGGACTGTTAGAGTCACTGTATTATTAAGGCGAAACACTTAGAGTCTCTAAGTGAATAGGCCAGGAGAGTTAGGGTCTCTAAATTAATAAGGAGAACACTTAGAGTCCCTAAAGGAATGGGCCAGGACAGGTAGAGTCTCTAAATTAATAAGGCGAAAATATTAGGGTCTCTAAAAGAATAGGCCAGGACAGTTAGGGTCTCTAAATTAATAAGGCGAAACACTTAGAGTCTCTAAAGGAATAGGCCGGGACAGTTAGAGTCTCTAAATTAATAAAGCGAAACACTTAGAGTCTCTAAAGAAATAGGACAAGCGATTTAGAGTCTATAAATTAATAATTCAAAACTCTTTGAGTCTCTAAAGGAATAGGACAGCACAGTTAGTGTCTCAAAATTAATAAGGCGAAAATCTTAGAGTCTCTAAAGGAATACGCCAGGACAGTTGGGGTCTCTAAATTAATAAGGCGAAAATGTTAGAGTCTCTAAAGGAATAGGCCAGGACAGTTAGAGTCTCTGAATAAATAAGGCGAAACTCTCAGAGTCTCTAAAGAATTAGGACAGGACAGTTAGTGTCTCTAAATTAATAAGGCCATACTCTTAGAGTCTCTAAAGGGATAGGTCTGAACAGTTAGATTCTCTAAATTAATAAGGCGAAACACATAGAGTCTCTAAAGTTATAGGCCAGGACATTTAGCGTCTCTAAATTAATAAAGCGAAACTCCTAGATTCTCTAAAGGAATAGGCCAGGACAGTTAGATTCTCTAATTTAATAAGGCGAAACACTTAGAGCTTCTAAATGAATAGGCCAGGAGGGTTAGAGTCTCTAAATTAATAAGGCGAATCTCATAGAGTCTCTATAGGAATAGGCCAGGACAGTTAGAGTCTCTAAATTAATAAAGCGAAACACTTTGAGTCTCTAAAGGAATAGGCCAGGACAGTTAGAGACTCCAAATTAATAAGGCGAAAATTTTAGAGTCTCTGAAGGAATAGGCCAGGATAATTAGAGTCTCTAAATTAATAAGGCGAAACTCTTAGAGTCTCTAAAGGAATAGGCCAAGATATTTAGTGTCTCAAAATTACTAAGGCGAAACTCTTAGAGTCTCTGAAGGAATAGGCCAGGACAATTAGAGTCTCTAAATTAATAAGGCGAAACTCTTAGAGTCTCTAAAGGAATAGGCCAGGAGAGTTAGAGTCTCAAAATTAATACGGCGAAACACTTAGAGTCTCTAAAGGCATAGGCCATGATTGTTAGAGTCTCTAAATTAATAAGGCGAAAATCTTAGAGTCTCTAAAGGAGTAGGCCAGGACAGTTAGAGTCTCTAAATTAATAAGGCGAAACTGAGAGAGTCTCTAAAGTTATAGGCAAGGACATTTAGTTTCTCTAAATTAATAAGGCGAATGTCTTAGAGTCTCTAAAGGAATAGGCCAGGACAGTTTGAGTCTCTAAATTAATAAGACGAAACTCTTAGATTCTCTAAAGTTATAGGCCAGGACAGTTAGAGTCTCTAAATTAATAAGACGAAACTCTTAGAGCCTCTAAAGGAATAGGCCATGAGCGTTAGATGCTGTACATTAATAATGAGAAACTCTTAGAGTCTCTAAAGGAATAGGCCAAGAGTGGTAGAGTCTCTAAATTAATAAGGCGAAACTCTTAGAGTCTCTAAAGGAATAGGCCAGGAATCTTAGAGTCTCTAAATTAATAAGGCGAAACCCTTAGAATTTCTATAGGAATAGGCCAAGAGAGTTAGTGTCTCTAAATTAATAAGGCGAAACACTTAGATTCTCTAAAGTATAGGCCAGGAGAGTTAGAGTCTCTAAATTAATAAGGCGAAAATCTTAGAGTTTCTAAAGAATAGGCCAGGACAGTTAGGATCTCTAAATGAATAAGGCGAAAGCCTCAGTCTCTAAAGGAATAGTGCAGGAGTGTTAGGGTCTCTAAATTAATAAGGCGAATCACTTAGAGTCTCTAAAGTAGTAGGCCAGGACAGTTAGAGTCTCTAAATTAATAAGGCGAAACACTTTGAGTCTCTAAATGAATAGGCCAGGACAGTTAGCGTCTCTAAATTAATAAGGAGATCACTTAGAGTTTCTAAAGAAATAGGTCAAGACAGTTAGATTCTCTAAATTAATAAGGCGAAACACTTAGAGTCTCTAATGGATTAGGCCGAGACGGTTAGGGTCTCTAAATTAATAAAGCGAAACACATAGAGTCTCTAAAGAAATAGGCCAGGAGGGTTAGAGTCTCTAAATTAATAAGGCGAAAATCTTAGAGTCTCTAAAGGAATAGGCCAGGACAGTTAGAGTCTCTAAATTATTAAGGCGAAAATCTTAGAGTCTCTAAAGGAATACGCCAGGTCAGTTAGAGTCTCTAAATTATTAAGGCGAAAATCTTAGAGTCTCTAAAGGAATACGCCAGGTCAGTTAGAGTCTCTAAATTAATAAGGCGAAATTCCTAGAGTCTCTAAAGAAATAGGCCAGGACAGATAGAGTCTCCAAATTAATAAGGCGAATTTCTTAGGGTCTCTAAAGGAATAGGCCAAGAGAGTTAGAATCTCTAAATTAATAAGGCGAAACTCTTAGAGTCTCTAAAGTTATAGGCCAGGATATTAAATGTCTGTAAATTAATTAAACGAAACTCCTAGAGTCTCTAAAGGAATAGGCCTGGAAAGTTAGACTCTCTAAATTAATAAGGCGAAACCCTTAGAGATTCTAAATGAATAGGCCAGGACAGTTAGTCTCTAAATTAATAAGGAGAAACTCTTAGAGTCTCTAAAGGAATAGGCCAAGACAGTTAGAGTCTCTAAATTAATAAGGCGAAACCCTTTGAGTCTCTAAAGGAATAGGCCAGGACAGTTAGAGTCTCATAAATTAATAAGGCGAAACGCTTAGATTCTCTGAATTAATAGGCCAGGAAAATTAGTGTCTCTAAATTAATAAGGCGAAACTCTTAGAGTCTCTAAAGGAATAGGCCAGGACAGATAGTGTCTCTAAATTAATAAGGCGAAACAATTAGAATCTCTAAAGGAATAGGCCAGGACATTTAGAGTCTCAAATTTAATTAGGCGAAACACTTAGTGTCTCTAAAGGAATAGGCCAGGACAATTAGAGACTCTGAATTAATAAGACGAAAGCCTCAGTCTCTAAAGTAATAGTGCAGGACAGTAAGGGGCTCTAAATTAATAAGGCGAAACGCCTAGAGTCTCTAAAGTATTAGGCCAGGGGAGTTAGAGTCTCTAAATTAAAAAGGCGAAAATCTTAGAAACTCTAAAGGGAAAGCCAGGACAGTTAGGGTCTCTAAATGAATAAGGCGAAAGTCTCAGTCTCTAAAGGATTAGGCCAGGAGAGTTAGAGTCTCTAAATTAATAAGGCGAAACTCTTAGAGTCTCTAAAATTAGGCCAGGACAGTTAGAGTCTCTAAATTAATAAGGCGAAACACTTAGAGTCTCTTAAGAAATAGGCCGTGACTGTTAGAGTCTCTAAATTAATAAAGCGAAACACTTTGAGTCTATAAAGGAATAGGACAGGAGAGTAAGAGTCTCTAAATTAATAATGCGAAAATCTTAGAGTCTCTAAAGGAATAGGCCAGGACAGTTAGAGTCTCTAAATTAATAAGGCGAAAACCTTAGAGTCTCTAAAGAATACGCCAGTACATTTAGAGTCTCTAAATTAATAAGGCGAAACAGTTAGAGTCTCTAAAGGAATAGGCCAAGACAGTTAGTGTCTCTAAATTAATAAGGCGAAAATGTTAGAATCTCTAAAGAAATAGGCCAGGACAGTTAGGGTCTCTAAATTATTAAGGCGAAAATCATAGAGTCTCTAAAGTAATAGGCCTGGACCGTTAGATTCTCTAAATTAATAAGACGAAACACTTAGAGTTTCTAAATGAATTGGCCAGGACTGTTAGTCTCTAAATTAATAAGGCGAAATTCTTCGAGTCTCTAAAGGAATAGGCCAGGACAGTTAGAGACTCTAAATTATTAAGGCGAATATCTTTGAGTCTCTAAAGTAATAGGCCAGGAAAGTTAGAGTCTCTAAATTAATAAGGCGAAAACCTTAGAGTCTCTGAAGGAATAGGACGGGACAATTAGTGTATCTAAATTAATAAGGCGAAACCCTTAGAGTCTCTAAAGGAATAGGCCAGGAGGGTTAGAGTCTCGAAGTTAATAAGGCGAAACAATTAGAGTCTCTAAAGGAATAGGCCAGGACATTTAGGGTCTCTAAACTAATAAGGCGAAACTCTTAGAGTCTCTAAAGGAATAGGCCAAGGCTGTTAGAGACTCTAAATTAAATAGGCGAAAGACTCAGTCTCTAAAGTAATAGTGCAGGACAGTTAGGGGCTCTAAATTAATAAGGCGAAACACTTACAGTCTCTAAAGGAACAGGCCAGGAGAGTTAGAGTCTCTAAATTAATAACCCGAAACTCTTAGAGTCTCTAAAGGAAAAGCCAGGACAGTTAGGGTCTCTAAATGAATAAGGCGAAAGTCTCAGTCTCTAAAGGAATAGTGGAGGAGTGTTAGGGTCTCTAAATTAATAAGGCGAAACTCTTAGAATCCCTAAAGGTATAGGCCAGGTCAGTTAGAGTCTCTAAATTAATAAAGTGAAACTTTTAGAGTCTCTAAAGTTATAGGCCAGGACAGTTAAAGTCCCTAAATTAATAAGGCGAAACACTTAGAGTCTCTAAAGAATAGGCCAGGACAGTCAGAGTCCCTAAATTAAAAGGCGAAACTCTTAGAGTCTCTAAAAAAATAGGCCAGGACAGTTAGTGTCTCTATATTAATAAGGCGAATCCCTTAGAGTCTCTAAAGGAATAGGCCAGGACAGTTAGAGTCTCTAAATTAATACGGCGAAATTCATAGGGTCTCTAAAGGAATAGGCCAGGAGTGTTAGAGTCTCTAAATTAATAAGGCGAAAATCTTATAGTCTCTAAAGGATAGGCCAGGACATTTAGAGACACTAAATTAATAAGGCGAAACTGATAGAGTCTCTAAAGTTATAGGCCAGGACATTTAGAGTCTCTAAATTAATAAGGCGAAACTCTCAGGGTCTCTAAATGAATAGGCAAGGGTAGTAAGTATCTCTAAATTAATAAGGCGAAACACTTAGAGTCTCTAAAAATAGGCCAGGACAGTTAGAGTCTCCAAATTATTATGGCGAAACTCTTAGAGTCTCTAAGGGAATAGGCCAGGACAGTTAGAGTCTCGAAATTAATAAGTCGAAACACTTAGAGTCACTAAAGGAATAGGCCAGGACAGTTAGAAACTCTAAATTAATAAGGCGAAAATCTCAGTCTCTAAAGGAATAGTGCAGGAGAGTTAGGGGCTCTAAATTAATAAGGCGTAATTCTTTGAGTCTCTAAAGGAATAGGCCAGGACAGTTAGAGTCTCTAAATTAATAAGGCGAAACTATTAGAGTCTATAAAGGAATAGGCCAGGAGAGTTAGTGTCTCTAAATTAATAAGGCGAAACTCTTAGTGTTTCTAAAGGGAAAGGCCAGGAGAGTTAGAGTCTGTAAATTAATAAGGCGAAACTCTTAGGGTCTCTAAAGGAATAGGCCAGGACAGTTAGGGTCTCTAAATTAATAAGGCGAAACACATAGAGTCTCTGAAGGAATAGGCCAGGATTGTTAGATTCTCTAAATTAATAAAGCGAAACTTTTAGAGTCTCTATAGGATTACGCCAGGAAAGTTAGGGTCTGTAAATTAATTTAGAGAATCTAACTGTCCTGGCCTATTCCTTTAGAGACCCTAAGATTTTCGCATTATAAATTTAGAAACTCTGACTCTCCTGGCCTATTTCTTTACAGACTCTACGTGTTTCGCTTTATTAATTTAGAGATTCTAACTCTCCCGGCCTATTTCTTTAGAGACTCTAATTGTTTCGCCTTATTAATTTAGAGAGTGTAAATGTCCTGGCCTATTCTTTTAGAGACTCTAAGAGTTTCGCCTTATTAATTTTGAGACACTAATTGTCCTGGCCTATTCCTTTAGAGAATCTAAGAGTTTTGCCTTATTAATTTAGAGACTCTAACTGTCCTGGCCTATTCATTTAGAGACTCTAAGTATTTCGCCTTATTAATGTAGAGACTCTAACTGTCCTGGCCTATTCCTTTAGAGACTCTAAGAGATTCGCCTTATTAATTTAGAGACCCTAACTCTCCTGCACTATTCCTTTATAGACTGAGACTTTCGCTTTATTCATTTAGAGACACTAACAGTACTGGCCTACTCCTTTAGAGACTCTAATGGTTTCGCCTTAATAATTAGGGTCTCTAAATCTCCTGGCCTATCCCTTGAGAGGCTCTAAGTGTTTCGCCTTATTAATTCAGAGACTCTAACCCTCCTGGTCTATTCCTATAGAGCCTCTAAGCGTTTCGCCTTATTAATTTAGACTCTAACATTCCTGGGCTATTCCTTTAGAGACTCTAAGAATTTCGCCTTATTAATTTAGAGACCCTAACTGTCCTGGCCTATTCCTTTAGAGACTCTAAGTGTTTCGCCTTATTAATTTACAGACTCTAATTGTCCTGGCCTTTTCCTTTAGAGATTGTAAGAGTTTCGCCTTATTAATTTAGAGATTCTAACTGTCTTGGTCAAATCGTTTAGAGACTCAAAGTGTTTCGCCTTATTAATTTACAGACTCTAACTGTCCTGGCCTATTCCTTTGGGGACTCTAAGAGTTTCGCCTTATTAATTTAGAACCCCTAACTGTCCTGCACTATTCCTTTAGAGACTGAGACTTTCGCCTTATTAATTTAGAGTCTGTAACTGTCCTGACCTATTCCTTTAGAGACTAAGAATTTCACTTATTAATTTGAGACTCTAACTGTCATGGCCTATTCCTTTAGAGACTCTAAGTGTTTCGCCTTATTAATTTAGAGGCTCTAATTGTCCTGGCCTATTCCTTTAGAGACTCTAAGTTTTTCGCCTTATTAACACTTTAAACGCCGAGTTAAATCCCACCTGCCACTTCCTGGCATTATTAGGAGCTCACCCTATTCTCTTCATTAGCAGGATAAGGGTTAATTTAGAGACTCTAACAGTCCTGGCCTATTCCTTTAGAGACTCTAAGAGTTTCGCTTTATTAATTTAGAGACTGTAATTGTCCTGGCCTATTCCATTAGAGACTCTAAGGATTTCGCCTTATCAATTTAGAGACTCTAACTGTCCTGGCCTATTTCTTTAGAGACTCTAAGAGATTCGCCTAATTATTTTAGAGGCCCTAACTGTCCTGGCCTATTCCTTTAGAGACTCTAAGAGTTTCGCCTCATTAATTTAGTGACTCTAACTGTCTTGGCCAAAACTTTAGAGACTGAAAATAAATCTTTTTATTAATTTAGAGACTCTAAATGCCTTGGCGAATTCCATTAGAGAATCTAAGAATACCGCCTAAATAATTTAGATTCTCTAAATGTCCTGGCCTATTTTTTAGAGACTCTAAGTGTTTCGCCTTATTAATTTAGAGACTCTAACCGTCCTGGCCTAATCTTTAGAGACTGAAATTGTTTCGCCTTATTAATTTAGAGGCTCTAACTCCCCTGGCCTATTCCTTCAGAGAATCTAAGTGTTTCGCCTTATTAATTTAGAGACACTATCTGTCCTGCCGTATTCCTTTAGAGACTCTAAGATTTTCGGCTTAATAATTTGGAGACTCTAACTGTCCTGTCCTATCTTTAGAGACTCTAAGAGTTTCGCCTTATTAATTTAGAGACTCTAAATCTCCTGGCCTATTTCTTTAGAGACTCTAAGTCTTTCGCCTTATTAATTTAGAGACTCTAACTCTCCAGGCCTATTCCTTTAGAGTCTCTTAGAGTTTCGCCTTATTAATTTAGAGACTCTCACTGTCCTGGCGTTTTCCTTTAGAGACTCTAAGGGTTTCGCCTTATTAATTTTGAGACTCTAACTGTCCTGGCCTATCCCTTTAGAGACGCTAAGTGTTTCGCCTTATTAATTTAGAGACTCTAAACCTCCTGGCCTATTCCTATAATGACTCTAAGATTTTCTCCTTATTAATTTAGACACTAAGGATCCTGGCCTATACCTTTAGAGACTCTAAGCTTTTCGCCTTATTAATTTAGAGACACTAACTGTCCTGGCCTATTTCTTTAGAGCCACTAAGAGTTTCGCCTTATTAATTTACAGACTCTAATGGTCCTGGCCTTTACCTTTAGAGACTCTAAGAGTTTCGCCTTATTAATTTAGAGACTCTAAATGTCCTGGCCAATTCGTTTAGAGACTCTAATAATTTCGCCTTATTAATTCAGAAACTCTAACTGTCCTGGCCTATTCCTTTAGAGACTCTAAGTGTTTCGCATTATTAATTTAGAGCCCCTAACTGTCCTGCACTATACCTTTAGAAGCTGAGACTTTCTCCTTATTAATTTAGAGTCTGTAGCTGTCCCGGCCTATTCATTTAGAGACTCAAAGATTTTCGCCTTATTAATTTGAGACTCTATTAGTTCTGGCCTTTTCCTTTAGAGACTCAAAGCGTTTCGCCTTATTAATTTAGAGACTCAAACTGTCCTGGCCTATTCCTTTAGAGACCCTAAGAATTTCGCCTTATTAATTTAGAGACTCTAACTGTCCTGGCCTATTCCTTTAGAGAGTCTAAGGGTCTCGCCTTATTAAATTAGAGACTGTAATTTTCCTGGCCTATAACTTTAGAGATTCTAAGGGTTTCGCCTTATTAATTTAGAGACTCTAACTGTCCTGGCCTATTCTTTAGAGGCTCTAAGTGTTTCGCCTAATTAATTTAGAGACCCTAAAAATCCTGGCCTATTCCTTTTGAGATTCTAAGAGTTTCGCCTTATTAATTAAGAGACTCTAAATGTCCTGGCCTATTCCTTTAGAAACTCTAAGAGTTTCGCCTTATTAATTTAGGGACTCTAAATCTCCTGGCCTATTCCTATAGAGACTCTAAGGAATTCGCCTTACTAATTTACAGATACTAACTGTCCTGGCCTATTTCTTAGAGACTCTAAGTATTTCGCCTTATTAATTTTCAGATTCTAACACTCCTGGCCTATTTCTTTAGGGATTCTAAGAGTTTTGCCTTATTAATTTAGTGACTCTAACTGTCCTGGCCTATTCCTTTAGAGATTCAAAGAGATTCGCCTTATTACTTTAGAGCCCATAACTGTCCTGCACTAAGACATTCGCCTTATTCATTTCGAGACTCTAAGTGCCCTGGCCTATTCTTTTAGAGACCCTAAGTGTTCCGCCTTACTAATTTAGAGACTCTAAATTTACTGGCCTATTCCTTTAGAGACTCTAAGAGTTTCGCCTTATTAATTTAGAGACTCTAACTCTCCTGCCCTATTCCTTTAGAGACTCTAAGTGTTTCGCCTTATTAATTTAGAGACTGTAATTGTCCTGGCCTATTCCTTTAGAGACTCTAATGGTTTCGCCTTATTAATTTAGAGACCCTAACTGTCCTGGTCTATTCCTTTAGAGACTCTAAGTTTTTCGCCTTATTAATTTAGAGACTCTATCTGTCCTGGCCTATTCCATTAGAGACTCTAAGTGTTTCGCCTTATTAATTTAGAGACGCGAACAATCCTGGCCTATTCCTTTAGAAACTCTAAGAGATTCGCTTTTTTAATTTAGAGTATCTAACTCTCCTGGCCTATTCCTTTAGAGACTCTATGAATTTCGCTTCATTAATTAAGAGACACTAAACTTCCAGGCCTATAACTTTAGAGACCCTATGAATTTCGCCTTATTAATTTAGAGAATCTAAATGCCCTGGCCTATTCATTTAGAGAAACCAAGTTTTTCGCCTTATTAATTTAGGGACTCTAACTCTCCTGGCCTATATCTTTAGAGACTCTAAGTGTTTCGCCTTATTAATTTTGAGACTCTAACTGTCCTGGCCTATTCCTTTAGAGACTCTAAAAATTTCGCCTTATTATTTTAGAGACATAAATTGTTCTGGCCTATTCCTTTAGAGACTCTAAGAGTTTCGTCTTATTAATATAGAGACTCTAACTGTCCTGGCCTGTTTTTAGAGACTCTAAATGTTTCGACTTATAAATTTAGAGACCCTAACAGTCCTGGCCTATTCTTTAAGTGACTCTAAGCGTTTCGCCTCATTAATTAAAGAAACTAACTGTCCTGGCATATTCCGGTAGAGACCCTAAGTGTTTCGCCTTATTAATTTTTATACTCTAACTGTCCTGGCCTATTCCTTTAGAGACTCTAAGAGATTCGCCTTATTAATTTAGAGACTCTAACAGTCCTGGCCTAATCTTTAGATACTGAAATGATTTTGCCTTATTAATTTAGAGACTCTAAATGCCTTGGCTTATTACTTTAGAGAATATAAGTGTTCCGCCTCATTAATTTAGAGACCCTAACTGTCCTGGCCTATTCTTTTAGAGACTCTATGAATTTCGTCTTATTAATTAAGAGACTCTAACTGTCCTGCCCTAATCTTTAGAGACTGAATGTGTTTCGCCTTATTAATTAGAGACTCTAATTCTCTTGGCCTATATCTTTAGAGAATCTAAGAGTTTCGCCTTATTAATATAGGGACACTAACTGTCCTGGCGTATTGCTTTAGAGACTCTAAAATATTTGCCTTATTAATTTGGAGAATCTAACTCTACTGGCCTATTCTTTAGAGACTCTAAGAGTTTCGCCTTATTAATTTAGAGACTCTAACACTCCTGGCCTATACCTTTAGAGACTCTAAGTGTTTCGCCTTATTAATTTAGAGACTCTAACTGTCCTGGACTATTCCTTTAGAGACTCTAAGAGTTTCGCCTTATTAATTTAGGGACTCTAACTCTCCTGGCCTATTCATTAGAGACACTAAGTGATTCAACTTATTAATTTGAAGACTCTAACTGTCTTGGCCTATTACTTTAGAGACTCTAAGATTTTCGCCTTATTAATTTAGAGACCCTAACTCTCCTGCACTATTCCTTTAGAGACTGAGACTTTCGCCTTATTCATTTAGAGAACCTAACTGTCCTAGCCTATTCTTTAGAGAATCTAAGAGATTCGCCTTATAATTTTAGAGACTCTAACACTCCTGGCCTATTCATTTAGAGACTCTAAGTGTTTCGCCTTATTAATTTAGGGACTCTAACACTCCTGGCCTATTCCTATAGAGACTCTAATAGTTTCGCCTTATTAATTTACAGATTCTAACTGTCCTGGCCTATTCCTTTAGAGACTCTAAGGGTTTCCCTTATTAATTTTCAGATTCTAACCCTCCTGGCCTAATTCTTTAGGGACTCTAAGTGTTTCGCCTTATTAATTTAGAGCCCCTAACTTTCCTGCACTATTCGTTTAGAGACTGAGACTTTCACCTTATTAATATAGAGTCTCTAAATGTCCTGGCCTATTCCTTTAGAGACTCTAAGATTTTCGCCTTTTTAATTTAGAGACTCTAACGGTCCTGGCCTAATCCTTTAGTAACTCTAAGAGTTTCGCCTTATTAATTTAGAGAATCTAACTCTCCTTGCCTATTCCTTTAGAGACTCTAAGATTTTCTCTTCATTAATTCAGAGACGTTAAGTGTCCAGGCCTATATCTTTAGAGACACTAAGAGATTCGCCTTGTTAATTTAGAGAATCTAAATGCCCTGGCCTATTCCTTTAGAGACTCTAAGAGTTTCGCCTTATTAATTTAGAGAATCAAACTGTCCTGGCCTAATGCTTTAGAGACCCTAATAATTACGCCTTATTAATTTAGAGACTCTAACAGTCCTGGACTAATTCTTTAGAGACTCTAACAGTTTCGCCTTATTAATTTAGAGACTCTAACTGTCCTGGCCTATTCCTTTAGAGACTCTAAGTGTTTCGCCTTATTAATTTAGAGACTCTAACAGTTCTGGCCTGTATTTTAGAGACACAAAAATTTCGCCTTATTAATTTAGAGACTCTAACTGTCCTGGCCTATTATTATTTTAGAGACTCCAACAGTACAGGCCTATTCTTTAGAGACTCTAAGAGTTTCGCCTTATTAGTTTAGAGACTCTAAATCTCCTGGCCTATTCCTTTAGAGACTCTAAGTGCTTCGCCTTATTAATTTAGAGACACTAACTGTACTGGCCTATTTTTTAGAGAGTCTAAGAGTTTCGCCTTATTAATTTAGAGACCCTAACTGTCCTGGCCTATTACTTTAGAGACCCTAAGAGTTTCGCCTTATTAATTTAGAGACTGTAACTGCCCTGGTTTATCCTTTTAGAGTCTCTAAGAGTTTCGCCTTATTAATTTAGAGACCCTAACACACCTGCACTATTCCTTTAGAGACTGAGGCTTTCGCCTTATACATTTAGAGACACTAACTGTCCTGGCCTATTCTTTTAGAGACTCTAAGAATTTCGACTTATTAATTTAGAGGCTCTAAATATTCTGGCCTAATCTTTATAGACACTAAGTGTTCCGCCTTTTTAATTTAGAGAATGTAACTGCCCTGGCCTATTCTTTTAGAGACTCTGAGTTTTTCGCCTTATTACTTTAGAGACTCTAACTGTCCTGGCCTATTCCTTTAAAGACTCTAAAATTTTTGCCTTACTATTTTAGAGACTCTAACTCTCCTCGCCTATTCCTTTAGAGACTCTAAGATTTTAGCCACATTAATTTAGAGACTCTAACTATCCTGGCCTATTCCATTAGAGACTCTAAGTGTTTCGGCTTATTAATTTAGAGACCCTAAATCTCATGGCCTATTCCTTTAGAGACTCTAAGAGTTCCGCCCTATTAATTTAGGGACACTGACAATCATGGCCTTTTCCTTTAGAGACACTAAGATTTTCGCCTTATTAATTTAGAGACACTAAATCTCCTGGCCTATTAATTTAGAGACTCTAAGATTTTCGCCTTATTAATTTAGAGACTCTATTTGTCCTGGCCTATTCCTTTAGAGACTCTAAGGGTTTCGCCTTATTAATTTAGAGACACTAACTGTCCTGGCCTATTCCTATAGAGACTCTAAGTGTTTCGCCTTATTAATTTAGAGACATTAACTGTCCTGGCCTTTCCCTTTGGAGAATCTAAGAATTTCGCCTTATTAATTTAGAGACTCTAACTGTCCTGACTTATTCCTTTAGAGACTCTAAGAGTTTCGTCTTATTAATTTAGAGTCTCTAACTGTCCTGGCCTATTCTTTTAGAGACTCTAAGTGTTTCGCCTTATTAATTTTTAGGCACTAACACTCCTGGCCTATTCCCTTAGAGACTCTTAGAGTTTCGCCATATTAATTTACAGACTCTAACACTCCTGGCCTAATACTTTAGAGACTCTTTGATTTTCACCTTATTAGTTTAGATACTATAACTGTCCTGGCCTATTCCTTTAGATACTCTAAATTTTCGCCTTATTAATTTAGAGACTCTAACTGTCTTGGCCTATTACTTTAGAGACTCTAAAATTTTCGCCTTATTAATTTATAGACTCTAACTGTCCTGGCCTATTCCTTTAGAGACTCTAACACTTTCGCCTTATTAATTTACAGACTCTAACTGTCCTGGCGTATTTCTTTAGAGACTCTATGGTTTTCGCCCTATTATTTTAGAGACCCTAACTCTCCTGTCCTTTTCCTTTAGAGACTCTAAGTGTTTCGCATTATTATTGTACAGACTCTACCTCTCATGGCCTATTCCTTTAGAGACTCTAATTGTTTCGCCTTATTAATTTTGAGACTCTAACTGTTCTGGCTTATTCTTTAGAGACTCTAAGAATTTCGTCTTATTAATTTAGAGACTTTAACTCTCCTGTCCTATTTCTTTAGAGTCTCTAAGAGTTTTGCCTTATGAATTTAGAGACCCTAAATGTCCTACACTTTTCCTTTAGGGACTGAGAATTTCGCCTTTATAATTTAGAGACTCTAACTGTCCTGGCCTATATCTTTAGAGACTCTAAGTGTTTCGCCTTATTAATTCAGAGACACTACCTGAACTGGCCTATTCGTTTAGAGACTCTAATATTTTCGCCCTATTAATTTAGAGACTCTAATATTCCTGGCCTATTCCTTTAGAGACTTTAAGTGTTTCGCCTTATTAATTTAGAGAATCTAACTGTCCTGGCCTATTCCTTTAGAGATTCTGAGATTTTCGCATGATTAATTTAGAGATACTAATATTCCTTGCCTATAACTTTAGAGACTCTAAGAGTTTCGCCTTATTAATTTAGAGATTCTAACTGTCCTGGGCTATACTTTTAGAGACTCTAAGGATTTCGCCTTATTAATTTAGAGTCTCTGACTGCCCTGGCCTATTCTTTACAGACTCTAAGTGTTTCGCCTTATTAATTTAGAGACCCTAACACTCCTGCACTATTATTTAGATACTGAAACTTTCGCCTTATTCATTTAGAGACCCTAACTGTCCTGGCCTATTCCTTTAGGGACTCTAAGTGTTTCGCTTTATTAATTTAGAGACTTTAACTCTCCTGCACAATTCCTTTAGACACTGAGACTTTCGCCTTATTCATTTAGATACCCTAAGTGTCCTGGCCTATTTCTTTAGAGTGTCTGAGAATTTCGCCTTATTAATTTAGAGACTCTAACTGTCCTGGACTATTCATTTAGAAACTCAAAGAGTTTCGCCTTATTAATTTAGAGAATCTAACTGTCCTGGCCTATCCCTTTAGAGACGCTAAGAGATTCGCTTTATTAATTTAGAAACACTATCTGTCCTGGCCTATAATTTACGAGACTCTAAGAGTTTCGCCTTATTAATCTAGAGAATCTGACTGTCCTGGCCTATTCCTTTAGAGACTCTAAGTGTTTGGCCTTATTAATTTAGAGACTCTAAATGTCCTGGCCAATTTCTTTAGAGATTCTAATAGTTTCGCCTTATTAATTTAGAGACCCTAACTGTCCTGGCCTGTTCCTTTATAGACTCTAACTATTTCGCCTTATTAATTTAGAGACGCTAATTGTCCTGGCGTATTCCTTTAGAGACTCTAAGATTTTCGCCTTATTAATTTAGAGACATTAAGAGTCCTGGCCTATTCCTTTAGAGACTCTAAGATTTTCGCATTATTATTGTACAGACACTAACTCTCATGGCCTATTCCTTTAGAGACTCTAAGAGTTTCGCCTTATTAATTTAGAGACTCTAACTGTCCCGGCCTATTCCTTTAGAGACTCTAAGAATTTCGTCTTATTAATTTAGAGACTCTAACTGCCCTGGCCTAATTCTTTAGAGTATCTAAGATTTTCGCCTTATGAATTTAGAGACCCTAAATATCCTGCACTATTCCTTTAGAGACAGAGAATTTCGCCTTAATAATTTAGAGACTCTTACTGTCCTGGCCTATATCTTTAGAGACTCTAAGTGTTCCGCCTTATTAATTCAGAGACCCTAACAATCCTGGCCTATTCGTTTAGAGACTGTAAGTGTTTCGTCTTATTAATTTAGGGACTCTAACTGTCCTGGCCTATTCCTTTAAAGACTTTAAGTGTTTCGCCTTAATAATTTAGAGAATCTAACTGTCCTGGCCTATTCCTTTAGAGATTCTGAGAGTTTCGCATTATTAATTTAGAGACCCTAAATTTTCTTGCCTATAACATTAGAGACTCTAAGAGTTTCGCCTTATTAATTTAGAGATTCTAACTGTCCTGGCCTATCCTTTTACAGACTCTGAGAATTTCGCCTTATTAATTTAGAGTCTCTGACTTTCCTGGCCTATTCTTTAGAGACCCTGAAAATTTCGCCTTATTAATTTAGAGACTCTAACGGTCCTGGCCTATTCCTTTAGAGACTCTAAGTGTTTGCCTTATTAATTTAGAGACCCTAACACTCCTGCACTATTCCTTTAGAGACTGAGACTTTCGCCTTATTCATTTAGAGAACCTAACGGTCCTGGCCTATTCCTTTAGGGACTCTAAGAGTTTCGCATTTTTAATTTACAGACTCTAACTCTCCTGCACTATTCCATTAGACACTGAGATTTTCGCCTTATTCATTTAGAGACCCTAACTGTCCTGGCCTATTCCTTTAGAGAATCTAAGAGTTTCGCCTTATTAATTTAGATACTCCAAATGTCCTGGCCTATTCCTTTAGAGACTCAAAGAGTTTCGCTTTTTTAATTTAGAGACACTAACTGTCTTGGCCTATTTCTTTAGAGAAAAAAGAATTTCGCCTTATTAATTTAGAGACTGTAACTGCCCTGGCCTATTCCTTTAGAGACTCTAAAAGTTTCGCCTTATTAATTTACAGACCCTAACACACTTGCACTATTCCTTTAGAGACTGAGACTTTTGCCTTATTCATTTAGAGACACTAACTCTCCTGGCCTATTTCTTTAGAGACTCTAAGAGTTTCGCCTTATTAATTTAGAGACTCTAACTGTCCTGGCCTATTGTTTAGAGACTCTAAGAGTTCCGCCTTATTAATTTTGAGACACTAATTGCCCTGGCCTTTTCCTTTAGAGACTCTGAGAGTTTCGCCTTATTAATTTAGAGACTCTAACTGTCCTCGCCTATAACTTTAGAGACTCTATCAGTTTCGACTTATTAATTTAGAGACTCTAACTGTCCTGGCCTATTCCTTTAGAGACTCTAAAGTTTTCGCCTTATTAATTTAGGGACTCTAACTCTCCTGGCCTATTCCTTTATAGAATCTATGAGTTTCGCCTTATTAATTTAGAGACGCTAACTGTCCTGGCCTATTACTTTAGAGACACTAAGAGATTCGCCTTATTAATTTAGAGACACTAACTGTCCTGGCCTATAAAATTAGAGACCCTATGTGTTTCACTTTATTAATTTAGACACTCTAACTTCCTGGCCTATTCCTTTGGAGACTCTAAGTGATTCGCCTTATTAATTTAGAGACCCTAACACTCCTGCACTATTCCTTTAGAGACAGAGAATTTCGCCTTATTCATTTAGAGACACTAATTGTACTGGCCTATTCCTTTAGAGACTCTAAGCGTTTCGCCTTATTAAATTAGAGACTCTAACTGAACTGGCCTATCCCTTTAGAGACTCGTAGTGTTTCGCCTTATTAATTTAGAGACTCTAACACTCTTGGCCTATTCCTATAGAGACTCTAGAAGTTTCGCCTTATTAATTTAGAGATTGTAACAATCCTGGCCTATTCCCTTAGGGACTCTAGGAGTTTCGCCTTATTAATTTAGAGACTCTAACTGACCTGGCCTATTCCTTTAGAGACTCTAAGAGTTGCGCCTTATTAATTTACAGACACTAACAGTCCTGGCCTATTCCTTTAGAGACTCTAATAGTTTCGCCTTATTAATTACAGTCTCTAACTGCCCTGGCCTATTCTTTCAGAGACGCTAAGATTTTCGCCTTATTAATTTAGAGACCCTAACTGTCCTGCACGCTTCCCTTAGAGAATGAGGCTTTCGCCTTATTAATTTAGAGTCTCTAACTTTCCTGGCCTATACATTTAGAGACTCTAAGATTATCGCCTTATTAAATTAGAGACTCTAAATTTCCTGGCCAATTCCTTTAGAGACCCTAAGGTTTTCGCCTTAATAATTTAGAGAATCTAACCCTCCTGGCCTATTCCTTTAGAGACCCTAAGTTTTTCGCCTTATTAATTTAGAGAATCTAATTGTCCTGGCCTATTACTTCAGAGACTCTAAGAGTTTCGCCTTAGTAATTTAGAGACTCTAACTGTCCTGGCCTATTCCTTTATAGACTCTAACAGTTATAGATTCTAACAGTCCTGGCGTTTTCCTTTAGAGACTCTAAGTGTTTCACTTTATTAATTTAGAGACACTAAATGTACTGGCCTATTACTTTAGAGACTCTAAGTGTTTCGCGTTATTAATTTAGAGATTCTAACTGTCCTGGCGTATTCTTTAGGGTCTCTAAAATTTCCGCCTTATTAATTTAGAGACTCTAACTGCCCTGGCCTATTCTTTTAGAGACTCTGAGAATTTCGACATATTAATTTAGAGTCTCTAAATTTCCTGGCCTATAACTTTAGAGACTCTTTCAGTTTCGCCTTATTAATTTCGATACTCTAACTTTCCTGGCCTATTCATTTAGAGAACCTAAGATTTTCGCCTTATTATTTTAGAGAAACTAACTGTCCTGGCCTAATCCTTTAAAGACTCTAAGTGTTTCGCCTTATTGATTTAGAGACACTAATTTTCCTGGTATATTACTTCAGAGACCCTAAAAGTTTCGCCTTATTAATTTAGAGACCCTAACTGTCTTGGCCTATTCCTTTACAGACTCTAAGTGTTTCGCCTTATTAATTTGAGACACTAACGGTACTGGCCTATTCCTTTATAGACTCAAAGAATTTCGCCTTATTAATTTAGAGACCCTAACTTTCCTGGCCTATTCATTTAGAAACTCTAAGAGTTTCGCCTTATTTATTTAGAGAATCTAACTATCATGGCCTATTCCTTTAGAGACGCTAAGAGTTTCGCGTTATTAATTTAGAGACACTAACTGTCCTGGCAAACAACTTTAGAGACTCTAAGGTTTTCGCCTTATTAATTTTGAGAATCTAACCCTCCTGGCCTATTCCTTTAGAGACTCTAAGAGTGTCGCCTTATTAATTTAGAGATCCTAACTTTCCTGGCCTATTCCTTTAGAGATTCTAGGAGTTCGCATTATTAATGTAAAGACTCTAATTTTCATGACCTATAACTTTAGAGACTCTAAGTGATTGGCCTTATTAATTTTGAGACCCTAACAATCCTGGCCTAATTCTTTAGAGAACCTTAAGTTTTTCGCTTTATTAATTTAGAGACTCTAAAGTTCGCAGCCTATTTCTTTAGAGACTCTAAGTGTTTCGCCTTATTAATTTAGAGACTCTAACTGTCCTGGCCTATTCTTTTAGAGACTCTAAGAGTTTCGCCTTATTAATTTAGAGACTCTAACTGTCCTGGCCTATTCCTTTAGAGACTCTAAGTGTTCTCCTTATTAATTTAGAGACTCTAACTCTCCTGGCCTATTCATTTAGAGACTCTAAGTTTTTCGCCTTATTAATATAGAGACTCTAACGGTCCTGGCCTATTCCTTTAGATACCCTAAGGGTTTCGACTTATTAATTTAGAGACCCTAACTCTAATGCACTATTCCTTTAGAGACTGAGTCTTTCGCCTTATTCATTTAGAGACCCTAACTGTCCTGGCCTATTTCTTTAGAGACTCTAAGTTTTACGCCTTATTAATTTAGAGACTCTGACTCTCCTGGCCTATACCTATAGAAACTCTAAGAGTTTCGCCTTATTAATTTAGAGACTGTAACAGTCCTGGCATATTCTTTTAGAGACTCTAAGAGGTCCGCCTTATTAATTTAGAGACACTAACACTCCTGGCCTATTCATTTAGAGACCCTAAGATTTTCTCATTATTATTGTACAGACTTCAACTCTCATGGCATATTCTTTAGAGACCCTAAGAGATTCGTCTTATTAATTTAGAGACACTAACTGTCCTGTCCTAATCCTTTAGTGACCCTAAGAGTTTCCTCTTATTAATTTAGAGACTCTAACGGTCCTGGCCTATTCCTTTAGAGACTCTAAGTGTTTCGCCTTATTAATTTAGAGACCCTAACTGTCCTGCACAATTCCTTTAGAGACTGAGACTTTCGCCTTATTAATTTAGAGACACTAACTGTCCTGGCCTATTTATTTAGAGACTCTAAGAGTTTCGGCTTATTAATTTTGGGACTCTAACAGACCTGGCCTAATGGTATAGGGACTCTAAGTTATTCGCCTTTTTAATTTAGAGACTGTAACGGTCCTGGCCTATTCCTTTAGAGACTCTAAGAGTTTCGCCTTATTAATTTAGAGAATCTAACTGTCCTGGTCTATTCCTTTAGAGACTCTGTGTGTTTCTCTTTATTAATTTAGAGACTCTAACTGTCCTGGCCTATAACTTTAGAGACTCTAAGAGTTTCGCCTTATTAATTTACAGAATCTAACTGTCCTGGTCTATTCCTTTAGAGACTCTAAGAATTTCGCCTTATTAATTTAGAGACCCTAACGGCCTTGGCCTATTGCTTTAGAGACACTGAAAATTTCGTCTTATTACTTTAGAGACTCTAACTGTCCTGGCCTATTCCTTTAGCGACTCTAAGTGTTTCGACTTATTAATTTAGAGACCCTAACCCTCCTGCACAATTCCTTTAGAGACTCAGACTTTCGCCTTACACATATAGAGATCCTTACTGTCCTGGCCTATTCTTTTGGGGACTCTGAGTTTTTCGCCTTATTCATTTAGAGACCCAAACTCTCCTGCACTATTCCTTTAGACACTGAGACTTTCGCCTTATTTATTTTGGTACCTTAAACCTCCTGGCCTATTCCTTTAGAGAATCTAAGTTTATCGCCTTATTAATTTAGACTCTAACTTTCCTGGCCTATTCCTTTAGAGACCCCAAAAGTTTCGTCTTTTTAATTTAGAGACACTAACTGTACTGGCCTATTAATTTAGAGACTCCAAGATTGTCGCCTTATTAATTTATAGTCTCTAACTGCCCTGGCCTATTCCTTTAGAGTCTCTAAGATATTCGCCTTATTAATTTAGAGACCCTAACTCTCCTGCACTATTCCTTTAGAGACTGAGACTTTCGCCTTATTCATTTAGAGACACTAACTGTCTCGGCCTATTCCTTTAGAGACTCTAAGTGTTTCGCCTTATTTATTTAGACACTCTAAATCTACTGGCCTATAACTTTAGAGACTCTAAGTGTTCCGCCTAATTAATTTAGAGAACCTAAATGCCCTGGCCTATTCCTTTAGAGACTCTGAGATTTTCGCCTTATTAATTTAGAGACTCAAAATTTCCTGGCCTATACTTTTAGAGACTCTAAGAATTTCGCCTTATTAATTTAGAGACACAAACACTCATGACCTATTTCTTTAGAAACCCTAAGTGTTTCGCCTTACTAATTTAGAGACTCTAACTGTCCTGGCCATAACTTTAGAGACTCTAAGAGTTTCGCCTTATTAATTTAGAGACACTAAAACCTCCTGGCCTATTCCTTTAGAGACTCTAAGTTTTTCGCCTTATAATTTAGCGACTCTGACAGTCCTGGCCTATTCCATTAGAGACTAAGGATTTCGCCTTATTAATTTAGAGACACTAACTGTCCTGGCCTATTAATTTAGAGACTTTAAGTTTTTCGCCTTATTATTTTAGAGACACTAACTGTCCTGGCCTATTCTTTAGAGACTCTAAGAGTTTCGCCTTATTAATTTAGAGACTCTAGCTCTCCTGACCTATTCCTTTAGAGACTCTAAGTGTTTCGACTTATTAATTTAGAGACTCTAACTGCCTGGACTATCCCTTTAGAGACTCTAAGAGTTTCGCCTTATTAATTTAGAGACTCTAACTCTCCTGGCCTATTCCTTTAGAGACTCTAAGTGTTTCGGCTTATTAATTTAGAGACACTAAATCTCCTGGCCTATTCCTATAGAGACTCTAAGAGATTCGCCCTATTATTTTATAGGCTCTAACTCTCCTGTCCTAATACTTTAGAGACTCTAAGAGTTTGGCCTTATTAATTTAGCTACTCCAACTGTCCTGGCATTTTCCTTTAGAGATTCAAAGAGTTTCGCCTTATTAAATTAGTTACTCTAACTGTTCTGGCCTATTCCTTTAGAGACTCTAATGTTTTCGCCTTATTAATTTAGAGACTCTAAATGACCTGGCCTATTCCTTTAGGGAATCTAAGAGTTTCGCCTTATTAATTTAAGGACTCTATCACTCCTGACCTATTTCTTTAGAGACACAAAGTGTTTCGCCTTATTAATTTAGAGAGTCTAACGGTCCTGGCCTATTCTTTAGACACACTAAGAGACTCGCCTTATTAATTTAGAGACACTAAATGTCCTGGCCTATTCTTTTAGAGAATCGAATTGTTCGCCTTATTAATTTAGAGACTCTAACTGTCCTGGCCTATTCGTTTAGAGACTCTAAGATATTCACCTTATTTTTTGGAGACTGTAATTGTCCTGGCCTTATCTTTTAGAGACTCTAAGGGTTTAGCCGTATTAATTTAGAGACTCTAACTCTCCCGTCCTATTCCTTTAGAGACTCTAAGTGTTTCGCCTTATTAATTTAAAGACACTAACTCTCCAAGCCTAATACTTTATTTACTCTAAGATTTTCGCCTTATTATTTTAGAGACTATAACTTTCCTGGCCTATTCCTTTAGAAAATCTTAGAGTTTCGCTTTATTAATTTAGAGAATCTAACTGTCTTGGCCGAATTCTTTAGAGACACTAAATGTTTCGCCTTATTAATTTAGAGACCCTAACTGTCCTGGCCTATTACTTTAGAGACTCTAACAGTTTGGCCTCATTACTTTAGAGACCCTAACTGTCCTGGCCTATTCCTTTAGTGACTCTAAGCGTTTAGCCTTATTAATTAAAGAAACTAACTGGCCTGGCCTATTCCTATAGAGACACTAAGATTTTCGCCTTATTAATTTAGAGACACTAACTGTCCTGGCCTATTCCTTTAGAGACTCTAAGAGTTTCACCTTATTAATTTAGAGACTCTAACTGTCCTGGCCAAATTTTTAGAGACTGAAATTTTTTCGCCTTATTAATTTAGAGACTCTAAATGCCTTGTCCTATCCCTTTAGAGAATCTAAGAATTCCGCCTTATTAATTTAGAGACTCTAAGTGTCTTGGCCTATTCCTTTATAGACTCCAAGTGTTTCGCCTTATTATTTTAGAGGCTCTAAACTTCCTGGCCTAAACTTTAGAGACTGAAAGTTTTTCGCCTTATTAATTTAGATCTCTAAATCTCCTGGCCTATTCCTTTAGAGAATCTAAGTGTTTCGCCTTATAAATTTAGGGAAACTAACTGTCCTGGCGTATTCCTTTAGAGATTCTAAAATTTTCGCCTTATTAACTTGGAGACTCTAAATGTTCTGGCCTATTCTTTAGAGACTCTAAGAGTTTCGCCGTATTAATTTTGAGACCCTAACACTCCTGGCCTATTCCTTTAGAGAATCTAAGACTTTCGCCTTATTAATTTGGAGACTCTACCTCTCCTGTCCTATTCCTTTAGAGACACTTAGAGTTTCGCCTTATTAATTTAGAGACACTAACTGTCCTGGCGTCTTCCTATAGAGACTCTAAGAGTTTCGCCTTATTAATTTAGAGACTCTAACTCACTTGGCCTATTCCTTTAGAGACTCTAAGAGTTTCGCCTTATTAATTTAGAGACTCTAAACATCCTGGCCTATTCCTATAGTGACTCTAAGTGTTTCGCCTTATTAATTTAGACTCTAACAGTCCTGGCCTATTCTTTTAGAGACTCTAAGTGTTTCGCCTTATTAAGTTAGAGACCCTAAAGATCCTAGCCTATTTCTTTAGAGACTCTAAGAGTTTCGCCTTATTAAATTAGAGACTCTAATTGTCCTGGCCGTTTCCTTTAGAGACTCTAAGAGATTCGCCTTATTAATTTAGAGAACCTAACTGTCCTGGCCAATTCGTTTAGAGACTCTAAGATTTTCGCCTTGTTAATTCAGAGGCTCTAAATGTCCTGGGCTATTTTTTTAGAGACTCTAAGTGTTTCGCCTTATTAATTTAGAGACTCTAACTGTCCTGGCCTATTCCTTTAGAGACCCTAAGTAATTCGCCTTATTATTTTAGAGACTCTAACTGTCCTGGCCTATTCCTTTAGAGACTCTAAGGGTCTGGCCTTATTAAATTAGAGACTGTAATTGGCCTGGCCTATTCCTTTAGAGACTCTAAGGGTTTCGCATTATTAATTTAGAGACTCTAACAGTCCTGGCCTATTCCTTTAGAGACTCTAAGAGTTTCGCCAAATTAATTTTGAGATTCTAACTGTCCTGGCCTATTCCTTTAGAGACTCTAATAGTTTCGCCTTATTAATTTAGAGACTCTAATTTTCCTGGCCTATTCCTTTAGAACCTCTAAATGTTTCGCCTTATTAATTTAGAAAATCTAACTCTCCTGGCCTATTACTTTAGAGACTCTAAGTGTTTCGCTTTATTATTTGTGAGAACCAAATTGTCCAGGCCTATAACGTTAGAGACTCTAAGAGTTTCGCCTTATTAATTTAGAGAATGTAACTGCCCTGGCCTATTCCTTTAGGGACTCTAAGAGTTTCGCCTTATTAATTTAGAGACGCTTACTCTCCTGGCCTATTCCTTTAGCGAAATTATAAGATCCGCCTTATTAATTTAGAGACTCTAACTGTCTTGACCTATTTCCTTAGAGAACCTAAAATTCTCGCCTTATTAATTTAGAGACTCTAACTCTCCTTGCCTATATCTTTAGAGACTCTAAGAGTTTCGCGTTATTAATTTAGAGACTCTAACAGTCCTGGCCTGTTCCTTTAGAGACCTTTAGTGTTTCGCCTTATTAATTTAGAGGCTCTAACTGTCCTGGCCTATTCCTTTAGTGACTCTAAGCGTTTCGCCTTATTAATTAAAGAATCTAACTGTCCTGGCCTATTCCTGTAGAGACTCTATGTGTTTCGCCTTATTAATTTAGAGACCCCAACTGGCCTGGCCTATTCCCTTAGAGACTCTAAGAGATTCGCCTTATTAATTTAGAGACTCTAACGCTCCTGGCCTAAACTTTAGAGACTGAAAGGGTTTCGCCTTATTAATTTAGAGACTCTAAAGGCCTTGGCCTCTTCCTTTAGAGAATCTAAGATTTCCGCCTTATTAGTTAAGAGACTCTTACTGTCCTGGCCTATTCCTTTAGAGACACCAAGAGTTCCGCCTTATTAATTTAGAGACTCCAATTGTCCTGGCCTTATCTTTAGAGACTGAAAGGATTTCGCCTTATTAATTTAGAGACCCTAACCCTCCTGGCCTATTCCTTTAGAGAATCTAAGAGTTTCGCCTTATTAATTTAAAGACTCTAACTTTCCTGGCGTATTCCTTACAGACCCTAATATTTTCGCCTTATTAATTTGGAGACTCTAAATGTCCTGGCCTATTATTTAGAGACTTTAAGTTTTTCGCCTTATTAATTTAGAGACTCTAACTGTCCTGGCCTAAACCTTTAAAGACTCTAAGTGTTTTGCCTTATTAATTTAGAGACACTAACTGTCCTGGCCTACTCCTTTAGAGACTCCAAGAATTTCGCCTTATTAATTTAGAGACTCTAACTCTCCTGGCCTATTCCTTTAGAAGATCTAATAGTTTCGCCTTATTAATTTAGAGACCATAACTCTCCTGCACTATTACTTTAGAGACTGAGACTTTCGACTTATTCATTTAGAGACCCTAAGAGTTTTGGCCTATACCTTTAGAGACTCTAAGGTTTTCGCCTTACTAATTTAGAAACTCTAACTGTACTGGCCTATTCTTTTAGAGACCCTTAGATTTTC
>Ga0268261_10000319_pt1 | contig 29778 bp, 25 predicted proteins | sample TergutNc150P1_FD_190353 | JGI IMG/M metagenome (GOLD analysis project Ga0268261, IMG submission 190353) | Nasutitermes corniger P1 segment gut microbial community from laboratory colony in Florida, USA - Nc150 P1 (SPAdes) (version 2) | ecosystem: Host-associated > Arthropoda: Insects >... | reverse complement strand
ATCACTTGAACCACCACAAATTAAAACAATGGTTAAACTATTAATGAGTGGTGGTTCAAGTGATGAAGGGATCTCATCATTTCAAGCCTTTGCTTTAGCAGTAGCTGGTAGAGTAGGGACTGGTAATATCATGGGTGTAGCAACAGCCATTGCTTATGGTGGTCCAGGTGCTTTATTCTGGATGTGGTTAATTGCCTTTATTGGAGCCGGTTCAGCATTCGTAGAATCTACTTTAGCACAACTATATAAGGTAGAAATTGATGGTCAATATCGTGGTGGACCAGCATATTATTTTGGTATGAGAGGTCATAAGGTATTAAGCATTGTCTTTATGATCGCATGTATTATCGCAACTGGATTATTACTACCTGGTATTCAAGCTAATTCTATTGTAACAAGTATTCATTCTGCCTTTAATATACAACCAATCATTATTGCTTTAATTATCATTGTATTGATAGCCGCAATTATATTTGGTGGTACCAAAAGATTAGGTAGAGTCGCAGAGATAGTTGTACCATTTATGTCAGGTATTTATATTCTAGCTTCTATCATTATCTTATTAATGAACATCACCCAAATACCAGCAGCTTTTGGATTAATCTTTAGATCAGCATTCGGTCAAGATGCGGTATTAGGCGCAGCTTTAGGACAAGCCATTATGATGGGTGTTAAAAGGGGTATTTTCTCTAATGAAGCAGGTCAAGGTACTGGACCACATGCGGCTGCAGCTGCAGAAGTAAGCCATCCTGTTAAACAAGGATTGGTTCAAGCATTCTCAGTATACTTTGATACTTTATTAGTATGTTCAGCAACCGGTCTAGCAATCATCATTACTGGTGCTTATTCAATCTTTATCCCTGGAACTGGGGATGCTAATGGATTATTCCATACCTTTGCCGGTTATTCAATGATGGGATCATCTCCTGATTTAATACCAACCTTTACATCACAAGCATTCTCTTATATTATGGGTGATTTCGCTCCTAAGTTTATCGGACTTGCGATCTTCTTCTTTGCCTTTACAACATTAATGGCAGTTTATTATTATGCGGAATCTAACTTAGAATTACTATTTGAGAAGAAAACACAATCTTTTAGAAAAAGTGCTTTACTAGGATTAAGAATCTTATTTCTACTAGCAATCTTATACTTTGGTTTAACTTCTAATACAGCCGCATGGAATGTAGCAGATATTGGGGTAGGGGTTATGGCAATTATCAATGTCATTGGTATCTTGATGATTGGTAAACCAGCATTCATCTCATTATTAGATTTTGAAAAGAAACAAAAAGAAGGCCTTATAGACCAACCATTCAAACTAAGTGATATCCCAAGTGATCTACAAGATAACTTTAGAGGTGTTACCTTCTGGAAAGATGAGAATATTAATAAAAAATATAAATAATATCATATAATAGAAAAAGGAGTATATTGACTTAGTCATAATGCTCCTTTTATTAAAAATACTTTCTAGTGATGATAATTACCCATAAAAATATTAACTATATTCTGGATATGCATAATTGGAACCATCTAGTTTTCTCTATCAATTGGATAAATCTGTTCACACAGACATAAGACAATACCTTTTTTCATACTTTCATGTTTGTATATATTATACTTTTAAATTTATACAAAATTGAAGTGCTACTGAAAATTTGTATAAATTTATAAAGCGAAACGAGCACCCACTTCCGCAAGTTCATAATCATCTCTACTAGTATCCCAAGCTTCTAAGCTATCTCCATCCCAAATATCACCAGTTTCTTCAAAGCCGACACTTTGATAAAACTTTCTTGTTGGATCATTCATATACCAATAAGATAAAGAAATCGCATCTGCTTTACCTAAAGGATACGTCTTTAAATAATCAATTATTTTAAGCATGGCTTGTTTACCTAGACCTTTACCTTGGTATTTGTGATCAATCATATAATGATTGATACCATATGTAGTTTTATCACCATACTTCTTAGTTAAATAGCTATCTGAAGATAGGGTATAATAACCTATTTCTACGAGTCCAATAGGTGTATTATCATTATAAATCGCAAATACGATTACAGGTTTATCGTCATTAGTAATATCGACATAAGCAAGTGCTAATGCATAAGCATTAGAACCAATATATTTTTCTTGTTCTTTCGTTACTTTTAAATCAAATGTAACCTCATAAAAATTATCATGTGTTATCTTTCTTAATTCAATCATATATAATCTAGTTCCTATCTTTTCCTACTAATACAACTGTTTAACATATTCCATCGCACCATCTTCATCATAAACGGTTTCTTCAAAACCTAGTGAACCCCACCATTTCTTACGCCATGCGCCCATCGCATGTAACATGATTGAATGGGCCCCTTCTTCTTTAAAAAGATCTACTATTTCATTAAAGACAAGTTTTCCTAACCCTTTGCATCTTAAGTCTTTTTCAATACCAAACTCCATAATCATAAACTGCTTACTTTTTAAATCATAGTCATACATTAGAAAACCAATGTAGTTACCATCCTTGTATATGTAGGCAATATTTATTCCATTATTATCACTTTTTCTAAACTGATTTCTTATCTCATTGAAATATTCATCAGATAAAGAATAGTCTAAATATTCTTCACAACCTTCAAAATTAAATAAATCATTTATAAAATAATGATTGAGTTTCTCTCTAAATTCCAACAAGTTATTACTATCTATTTTCTTAATTTCTATATTCATTTAAGTATTCCTTTCTTACTTATATCGTGTATTTATCATAACATACCTATACAAATAAAATCTAGATATCTTGGTATAAGAAAAGTACGATCTTATGATCGTACTAATTTAATATTCAAGAATTTGTTATTCAACTACTTCTATTGGATAATCAACCGCTCTTTTTTTACCAAGAATATTTAAGATAAATCCTAGTAACATCATTACTGCGAAGAATGCTAAGTACCAATATGCACCTAATGCATTAGTATAGAATACCATGTAGATTAATAAAGCAGCACCTGCTACTGATAATCCTGGCATGACGAATCTATTGAATACATTCCAATCTTTTTTAACCATCATAATTTTGATGAATACTGGAATATAGAATGCCATTAATGATACTGGAGCTAATGATGATACCGCAAAGTTTACTGAACCAAACCATCTTCTATGATACATGTATGGATAACCAGCCATATCTTGAGAGTTCGCAAATACGATAAAGAAAATAATTGCTGAGAATGCCAATGAAATGATTGCTGAAGTAGCTGGCATTTTAGTTTTAGGATCTACTTGAGATACATAATCTTGAGCAGGTCCAGTTCCTCTGATTGCTAGGGCATAGAATATTCTTTGTCCAGCCATCATACCTGAGTTCATAGCACCTAAACATGAGATGATGATAAATACAATTAAGATAGTTCCTGCTACTGAACCAAACATATTTAAGAAGGCTGCGTTAACCCCAACACCTGGTGTTGATAATGTTTGTGCATCGATAGCACCAAATACACCTACTGTATATAAGATGTAAATCGCAATAATAATGATTGATCCTAAGACAATCGCAATCGGTAAATTACGCTCTCTATCTTTAATTTCAGATGTCATCATTAATACTTCTTCACTACCAGCATAAGCAAATACTGTAGATAAAATCGCATAGAATAATGGGTTAGATACCGCATTTTCAGCAGGAATCACAAAATCAAAGTTTTCAATATAAGTACCATTAGAGATACCTACGATAATCCCAACAATACCAATCGCAATTAATGGGACAACTTTAATAAAGGTTGTTGTTACTTGGAATTTACCAGCTAAGATAGGTGATAAGGTATTCATAACGAATAAACCAATCATGTAGATACCAGCTAACATCCAAGTTGGTCCACCTGAGAAAGCCATATCCCAACCAAATAAGTTTGCGGTAAAACGAGCTGTTACCCAAGCTAAAATCGCAACGAATGCAGGGTATAAGATTGTTCCTAAGAACCATCCTAAGTAGTAAGAGTATGTTTTACCTAATAGTTCATCAGTATACTCCATTAAACCACCCATACCATCTTGTCCTAATGCTAGTTTACCCCAAACCCACATCATTACAAACATGATACCACCACCGATTAGCCAAGCTAATACAGCTAGATCTAGACGACCACCAACACGACCAAAGATAATTTCATTTACGAAGAAAATACCTGATCCGATTACAGCCCCAACAATTAAACAAATTGCGGTAATAAGGCCATATCTTTTTTCTAAATTTTGATTCATTAGAATCCTCCTAAAAAATTGATTTAAAATAAATAAAAAGCATCATTTCTGATGCTAGTAAATTTTTTTAAATTAAAAAAATTTAAATAGCACCTCCACCTTTTATTAGGTGAGAGTAAATAGGATCTTATCCATATTTACCAGAAAATAGTTACCACTTATTTTCTTCGGCTTTTTCACCTTTCGACTTACTTCATTGTAGTTGGTCTACTCCATAAGTTTACTCTTTAAAAAAGCGCCTCTATTTATTCCATAAACAAGATTATAGAATAAACGTTTTATAAAATCTAATTAATCGACTTAAGTACTTATCAACGATTAATAGGTTTTATATACACTTTACATTATAATCAATCTAATTAATTAATGTCAAACATAATATATACACAAATTTATATACTCTTTGTATATTTATATAAATTTTGATTTTTTAATATAAATATGACTTATTATTTTAACCAATTAAGTATATTTTTAATAAATCAAGATAATACTTTATGTGAAAAACTTAACTAGTATTTCACATATAATTTATAAATAACACAAAACTAAATACAATTATCTATATTTTTGATAGAATATAGAAAAGAGGTGATATGATGAATGCATTAATAATTATTAATAGTAAAAAGGGTAAATCTACTTTTTCTAACCATCTTTATGATATCTGTCATATCTTAACTCGTAAAGAATATGAAATATCAATCAAATTAACAAGTAAAGAAATCAATGCTTATGATATTGTGATACAGAAACGATATGATTTATATATAGTTGCTGGTGGGGATGGTACGATCAATGAAGTAGTCAATGCTGTATCTACCTATGAAGATAAACCAGATGTTATGTATTTTCCTACAGGTACTGTTAATGACTTTGGGAACTCTTTAGGCCTACAAACAATCATACAAAGACAATTGGTAGTATTAAGAAGACATAAAGTAAAAGAGATTGATTCTGGTTTAGTTAATGGTAAATACTTTAATTATGTATGTGGCTTTGGTCCTTTTACTAGAACATCTTATATCACAACACACTATGAAAAAAATAAATATGGTAAGCTTGCTTATATAAAGAATATGTTTGATGAGATACCTGAATTATTAAATTCTTACCACATGGATGTTATCGTTGATGGAGAAAAAATATCTGGTGAATTTACTTATGCTTTAATCATTAACTCAGTTAGTGTTGCGGGATTTAGAAAATTCTTAAAAAATGATAAGATGGATGATGGGTTATTTAACCTTATCTTAGTTGGTAAATCTAGTGCTAAAACATTAACTCAAGCTATCTCTTTAATCAGTAAAGGGTTTGATAAAAACTTCTCAGAAGATAGTGTTATCTATCGTAAGTTTAAGAAACTATCGATTCAAACAGATGATGATATCCAATGGACACTAGATGGAGAGAAGGGACCTATCGGTTCAGTAGAAATAGAAGTTATACCTAAGAATTTAAGAATGCTTGTGCCATAATAAAAAAGTCTATAAAAATAAGACTAGTTGATCATTTAAGATCAACTAGTCTTTTATATTACCTTAGGTATTTTTAATTCTTGGATAAAACTCTTAAAGGATGTAGAGGTTACGATATTATTAGAAACATAGTAATCAACTAAAGTTTTATGTTTAGTGTTAAAGTCATTAATTAAGTTACTATCTAAATTAAAGATAGAAAGACTTTGATAGATAATATCAAAACATGCTTTTATTACCGTGTAAACACCAATTTCAGTATTCTTATTAAAATCTGGATTATGACTTAATAAGTATGAAAATAAACTAGATCTAGAATTAGTACCATGGGATAAATCAGAGAATAACTTATAGTAAGAATAAGAAGTCTTAGTCTTATCGACATCATTCATAATCTCTTTCATTGTTAAATATCGGTTACCTAATGATACTTGGGCATAGCTATAATCATAAGAATAAATCTTTTCATACTTCTTAATAAAGTTATCTTTTAACTTACTACCATGTTCTAAATCACTCTTATCTTCAGTACCATCACTATCATTAAATGCTTGTATATAAGACCATTTATTAAACCAATAAGCTTGTTCTTCATCAGTATTATAGATGAACTCTAACATAATTTTATCTTCTATAACAGAACGAGCTAACCTAAAACAAGAGTTAAATAATTCAAGTTTACTATTAATTAATAACTCATAAATTAAGTTAAACATATGGTTATGAATCTTCTTTAAAGCTTGTAGTTTATAAGTTGGTGTTTCTATTTTATTGATTGCTTTAATAATCATAAAATACTGAGCAACCACATCTTTAGTTAATAGATACAACTGATCATTAATATTCTCTTCTTCAGAAAAACCACTATAATTAATAAATAGAATATCTTTTAATTCCATGATTTATCACCTACTAACTTTCCTATATCTTCTATACATGAATTCATCGTTCTTAAGTAATTAGATACTTTATTGACGATTAAATGTATCCTTCTAAACTTAGTTTCTACTTGTATTAAACCATTGTATTCGTCTACTGTATTATAAATATCTTTTAATAATACCTTATCGTTTATATCAATTGATAATTGTAGAACTAGTTTATTATCTTCATCTAATATTCTCATATCTTTATAAGTATCGACTAGTATCTCAAGTTTTCTTTTCTCTAGTATATCTGTAACAGATAATGGTAACTTACCATAAATATCTCTAATCTCATCTTCTAGACTAGGGAAGTCATCAATACTTTGTACTTGATAGATCTTCTTATAAAGATTAATCTTATTATTCTCATCTAACTCAAAAGTATTAGGAATATAACCAGTATTTCTTATATTGATAGTTTCTATCTCATGTTTAGTTACTTGTTTATTCTCTCTTTTTGCGATTTCTTCTTGTAACATTTCTAGATATAAATCATAACCAACACTCTCAATATTACCAGCTTGTGTCTTACCAAGAATATCTCCTGCTCCACGAATCGCCAAATCACGAAGGGCAATCTTATAACCAGATCCTAACTTTGTTAGTTCTTTAATTGCTTGTAGTCTTTTAACCGCATCTTCATTTAAGATACGACCTTTCTCATAAAGCATGTAAGCATAAGCTACCTTATCACTACGACCAACACGACCTTTTATTTGGTAAAGTTGAGCTAGACCAAACTTATTGGCATCCTCTATAATTATAGTATTCGCATTAGGTATATCAATACCAGTTTCAATAATGGTTGTGGTAACTAGAATATCATAATCACCCACATCAAACATCTCCATTGTTTGATCAATCTCTACTTTAGACATCTTACCATGGATATATCCTACCTTAACATTATGTTCTTTAAACATTTCAGTTAGGTTTAAAGCAACTAAATCAATATCAACTGTTTTATTGTATAGATAGAAGACTTGTCCATTTCTTAAAAGTTCTCTTTCAATCGCTTCTTTAATTAAATGTTTATTCTTCTCAACCACATAGGTTTGTACAGGTACACGATTTAATGGCGGTGTTTGTAACAATGACATCGGTCTAATACCAGATAAAGACATTTGTAAGGTTCTAGGTATTGGAGTTGCAGATAAAGTAATCACATCTATCTCATTCTTTAATTGCTTAATTTTCTCTTTATCCTTAACACCAAATCGTTGTTCCTCATCGATAATTAATAATCCTAAATCATTATATTTAATCGTATTACTTAATAGTTTATGTGTCCCAACAATAATATCAATCTTATGTGATTGTAAATCACTTAAAATACTTTTAAACATCTTAGTTGGTGTATTTCTAGATACAGTGACTATATTAATTGGATAGTTTTTAAATCTTTCCAATAATGTTTTATAGTGTTGTCGCGCAAGAATAGTAGTAGGACATAAAAAGGCAACTTGTTTTTGATCGATGACTGCTTTCATAGCAGCTCTAATAGCGACCTCTGTCTTACCATACCCAACATCACCACATATTAAACGATCCATTACAAACTCTGATTCCATATCACCTTTAACATCTTCAATAGCTTTTGCTTGATCTGGTGTTAACTCATATTCAAAATCATCTTCAAACTCTTTTAACATCTCATTATCAGATGAAAAAGCATAACCAATCGGTTGTTTTCTAGTAGCATATAACTCTAACAACTCATCTAACATATCTTCAATTTTCTTAGTAACTTTAAGTTTAGTCTTTTTCCAATCATTACCACCTAAAGCAGATAACTTCTTTGGTACTGAATCACTAGAAGAATACTTTTTAATTAAATTAAACTGTTCGATAGGAATATATAACTTTTCATTATTCTTATAAATAATATGTAAATAATCACGATCTATCTTATCGATTCTTAATTGGATAATCCCTTTATATTGACCAATTCCATGGACATTATGTACCACAAAATCATCTTGTTTTAATTCATCTAAGTTTACGATATCTACAGCATTACCAAACTTATTAGCTAGCTTTTTCTTCTTTTTACTCTGATTAAATAACTCTTTCTCAGTATATAAAATTATTGATTTTTCCTTACAGTAAAAACCTCTAACATGTTCTTGCTTCGTTAGAGTAATTTGTTTATTATCATCTGGATTAATTGAATAATCAATCTGTGCATCATTTAACAAATTAGAGATTGATGTAAAATCATGAGATTTAGGTAATGAAATAAATACCCTTAAACCATCTTCTATATTAGCTTTAACCCTATTAACAAATTCACTTAATTGATGAATTGGTTCTAATGGAAATAAATCTAAAGAGATCTCTTCATGTTTAGAACGATAGGTCTTTATATCAATAGGATTATTTAAATAATCTTTGTAATCTAAGAACAATTCAAAATCACTATAAGCCTTATCTTCTTTATATAAATCATTTAAATATTCATAAGACTGTTCTGTTAATAATTCAATATTTTCTTTTATCTGATTCATACTCGATGTCACAAGGATAGAATCTTTAAAATAATCTAATATTGAAGATTTATCCTTTACTAAGTTATAGTATCTAGATAAGAATAATTCAGGATTAATTTCTTTTAGAGTTCCTAACTCATCTTGTAAGGCTTCATTAATACCATCTTCTATTAATAAATTATAAATATCAATTATCTTAGAATTATCATATATAGTCGCAGGACTAATCTTATATGAATCTAAAGAAATACGAGATCTTTGACTTGTTACATCGAATAGTTTAATTGATTCTATCGTATCATCAAAGGTATCGATACGTACTGGAAACTGATTGTTTATCCCATAGATATCAATGATTCCACCTCTAATCGCAAATTCAAAAGGAAGTGTAACTTTAGATACTTTATTGAATCCTACAGATAATAGATAATTTTCAAAATCTTTAATATCTATTAGATCATTAACTTTAATAGTTCGTGTCAATTCTTTATATTTAGATACCTCTATTATAGGTTTAATTAAACCTAAGGCATGAGTAATGATGATTTTAGGTTGTATATTATCACTATAAGCTAATGTATCTAAACGATTAACTTGTAGTTCTGGAGAAGCAGCTAAAGTCTCAACAACCATTGATTCATCGAAACCAAATAAGAAGATATGTTCTTGATCTATATAGGTAGATAGCTCTTCATATAGTTTAGATGCGGAAAAAAGGTTATTTTTTATAATAACCATAGTTTGTTTATAATGATGATAATTCTCATAAATAAGTATTGTTTCTTCAAATGTATCCAATTCACAATAATTATTATCTGACTTAATATCATAAAAAGGTAATTTTTTTATTACTTCCATTAAACTACCACCTCACTAATATTATACCTATCTAGAAAAAAAATTACTTATGATATGTGTATTTCTTTTTTTTAAACATTTTCACTTTTAAACATATGTGGAAAAGTGTGGAAAACTATCTAAAAAGGCTTATTTTAGGTGTTTTATTTGTGTATATTTATGTGTATAAGTATTAGTAACTAAAGTTTTCAACAATTTCTTGTGGAAATGTGGAAAAGTCCATTGTGTTAATGTGGGTTTTACCAATAGATAATGTGGAAAACTAATGATTTTTCTTTAAATATCACTATTTAACTTAGATTTCCTGTGGAAAAGTATCTTTAAAAGTCTATTTTTTACTAAAAAAATTCTTATTTTTTTAAACATTTGTCTTCCAGATCACTAAGTGCGTGGGACTTGACTTTTTAAAATAAAAATTTTAAATAGATAATTTTCTAAATTTCCCTAGTTTATCGTGATTTTTATACTATGATACTTATTCTAAAAAGTGTTGTCAAGTACTAGATTTTTATGTGGAAAACACATATAATAAGAGTACTATTCTCAAAAATTATACGAAGGAGGAGAGTTAATGACAGATAATTTAGATAAAATATGGCAAACTACCATAAATAATATTAAAAATGATGATTCTAATTCCATCGATGAAACCTTTATTGATGATTGGCTATCTAAAACTAAACTAATTAGTTTAGAAACAAATATAGCTAAGATAAGTGTTCCAGATGCCCTTGGTGTTTCCGTATTAGAACAATGGAAAGATACTATACAAACTTATTTTGACGAAGTAACTCAATCTAATTATAAAATGAAATTTATAGAAGATGAGTACTATTCTCAATAATTATAAGAAGGAGGAGAGTTAATGACAGATAATTTAGATAAAATATGGCAAACTACTATAAATAATATTAAAAATGATGATTCCAATTCCATCGATGAAAGCTTTATTGATGAATGGCTATCAAAAACTAAACTAATTAGTTTAGAAAAAGATATAGCTAAGATAAGTGTTCCAGATGCCTTTGGTGTTTCCGTATTAGACACAATAAAAGATGTAATACAAACTAATTTTGATGAAGTCACTGAATCTAATTATAAAATGAAATTTATAGAAGATGATTTTATCAGTAATGATACGGATACTGATGATCCTGTATCCTTAGTATTTAATTCTAACTTAAATTCAAAATATTTATTCGACAACTTTGTTGTTGGTGATAATAATGCGAAGGCAGTTCGAGCTGCAAAAGCTGTAGTAGCAACATTAGGGCAGACCCACAATCCATTTTTTATTTATGCGAAACCTGGTATGGGTAAGACCCATTTAATACAAGCAACAGGTAATCAAATTAAGAAAAATAGACCGAATTTAAGGGTATTTTATACAACCAGTCAAGATATGATTTCTGATATTTTATCAGTAATATCAAAGAATAAATCTAAGTCAGGTGATGATAAATGGTTAGATGATAAGTACCAAGATTTAGATGTCTTAATCATCGATGATATTCAAATGTTAGCTGGTAAGGTAGAAACTGCAGAGGTATTCTTTAAGTACTACAACAACCTACATAATAAGAATAAACAAATCATTATTACTAGTGATGTTATGCCAGAAAAACTTAAAGGGATTGAACATCGTATTACGAGTCGATTCAAACAAGGTTTATCGGTTGAGATTGATCCACCTAAGACTGAAACATCAAAAGAGATATTAAAAAGTAAGATACAATTACAAGGTTTTGAAGATATGATTCCTGATGAGGCTTTAACTTTTATCGCGACTCATTTCTCTACCGATGTTAGAGAGTTAGAAGGTAAACTACAAACCTTAATCTTTGAATCAATTGACGTTGAAGAGATAGATATGCCTTTTGTAGAGAGAGTTTTCTCACCATACATCGGTGAAGCTGGCAATAAACCAGTTACTGAAAAAGAGGTGATCTCTACAGTAGCAACTTACTACAATATAACAAAAAATGAAATAACAGGTAAGTCTAGAGTTAAGAAGATACAAACACCTAGACAAATTGCTATGTATTTATTAAGAGAGAATTACGGATGTACATTAAAGAAAATTGGGGATTTATTCTCTAAAGATCATTCTACAGTAATGAATTCTTGTAATAAAATTAAAGATGAAGTAAAAAGCAATAATGTGAACATGATAAAAGATATTTCTGAAATTGAACAATTGTTGAAAAACTAAAAAGACTTTCAACAGTGTTTCCACATCAAGTTTATATGATGAATAATGAAATTATTTAAGTTTTCCACATTTTATTTTTGTATTATTGTTAATATTTATATATAATAATTAAGTAACCAAACTTTGGAGGTAGAATTTATGAATTTTAAAATTAAAACAACAACTTTATTAAATGGTCTAAATAAAGTTTCAAGTGTAGTAGATAGTAAAAATAGTATTGAAGGATTAACAGGTATCTATTTAAAAGCGACTGATCAATCATTAACAATTATTGGTAGTGATTCTAGTATGACGATGAAATGCATCATTGATACTGATATTGAAATATTTAGTGAAGGTAGTATTATTGTTCCTCAACTATTTACTAGTTTCGTAGCGAAAATAGATGATGAATTTATTGAATTTTCTGTTTTAGAAAACAATGTCAGTCAAATTAAAACAAAAAAATCTGATTTTAAATTAAATGGTTTAGATGCTTCTGCATTCCCAGTAATTGATTTCTCTTTAAATGGAGATAAATTAACTTTAAAAACTGATGAATTTAAAAAATTAATTAATGAAACTATTCATGCTGCAAACTTAGATGAATTAAGACCAATGTTATCAGGTGTTAACTTAACATGTAATGATCACTCATTAACTATGGCTGCTACAAACTCATTTAGATTAGCTTTATCTTCATTAGATATTGATTCTGATTTAGAGTGCAACATTATCTTAACAACTAAATCATTAAAAGAATTTGTTAAGGTTGCTAGTGATGAAACATTTGATTTATATATCTCTAATCAGAAAGTAATCTTTGATTTAGGTAATATTACGATCTTATCTTCTTTAATCTCCGGTAACTATCCTAATGTAGTGTCATTAATTCCAGTACATTTCACGACTAAAGTTAATTTCTCTAAAAAAGAGTTATATAAATCTTTAGATATCGCAAACTTATTATCGATTAAAAATAACTTTATCGTTACTTTAAAAAATGAAGATAAAGATATCATCTTATATACTAGAACTCAAGATTCTGGATCAGGTGATGAACAAGTAGATTACATTAGTCATGAAGGGGAAGATATTCATATTTCTTTCAACTCTAAATATGTTATTGATGCTTTAAGAGTATTAGATGCTGAGAATGTTACAATCAACTTCACTGACAATATGGGTCCATTTATCATTACTTCAACTGAGGATAATAATAAATCAATTCAATTAGTATTACCTGTTAAAACTTACTATAACTAAAAGATAAAAAATTAATAAGATAAACTATTGTTTATCTTATTTTTATAAGGAGGCATTATGAAAAAATATAAATTCTTATTATTTGATTTAGATGATACATTGTTTGATTTTTCTAAGTCTCAATTAGATGGTATAAAACATTTATTTGAAATGCATGATTTAGTTTTCGATGACTATAAATATGATCAATATTTAAAGATTAATCGTAAGTATTGGGACATGTTAGAACATAACCAAGCTAGTATTGATATTGTTAGAAGTAAAAGATTTGAAGAGTTCTTTGCCTTACATAATATCCATGTAAATGGAATTGAGATAGATGATATCTACCATCATTATTTAAATAACACCTGTCATTTATTACCGAATGCATTAAAATTATTAACTTCTTTACAAGATAAATATGAATTATATGCGGTAACGAATGGTTTTAGTGTTACTCAAATGGCTCGTTTAGAAGAGTGTAATATTAAACACTTCTTTAAAGATGTCTTTATCTCTGATTCTATTGGCTATGTTAAGCCTCAAATTGAGTTTTTTAACTATGTATCTGATAAGATTCCTAACTTCAATAAAGACCATTCTTTAATCATTGGAGACTCATTATCTTCAGATATTCAAGGTGGATTAAACTTCAATATGGATTGTTGTTGGTTTAACCCAAATTTCACTAAAAATACGAGTGAAATTCAACCTACTTATGAAGTAAATTCATACTCTGAATTATTAGAAATAATTTAGTAACAATAAGTCAAATTTAAGTCTATTTTATAGGCTTTTTTTTATATCTCTATCTTTGTAAAAAATGTGTATTTATGGTATAATAATTTAGTGTTTTTAAATATATTTCTCTAGGGGTGATTAGATGAATAATAAGGATGTAATTGAGGTTAATATAGAGACTGAATTTATTACTTTAACTCAATTATTAAAGAATGAAGGAATCATTGGAACTGGTGGTCAAGCTAAGTATTTTCTTGATGATGAAGATGTTCTTTTAAATGGAGAAATTGAAAGAAGAAGGGGTAAGAAACTTTATCCTGAAGATGTTATTGAAGTATTAGATCAAACTTATATTATTAAACATGATTCTTAAAGAAATAAAGACGATTAATTATCGTAACTTAATTGATAATGATTATTTTTTTAATGAGAAGGTTAATATCTTTATAGGTAATAATGGTCATGGTAAGACTAACTTATTAGAAGCTATTTATTTATTAAGTTTAACTAAATCTTTTAAGACTAATAAATTTAATGATATCTCTCAGTTAAATGCTGGTAACCATTTTAATATTAGTGGTGAGATTGTTAAGTTTAATCGTGATTATTTTATTGATATACATTATCAAAATAATAAGAAAGAATTTATTGTAAACAATAATAAAGCAAGTAAGTTTAAAGATGTTCTAGGTTTATTAAATGTGGTCTTATTTGTACCAGAAGATTTATTAATCTTAAAGTTATCTCCTTCATTAAGAAGAAAGTTAATGGATATTGAGTTATCTAAGTTAGATCATTCTTATTTAAGTGATTTATCTTCTTACTACCAAGTATTAAAACAGAGAAATTTATTTTTAAAAGATAAAGTAGAAGATTCTATCTTCTTAGATACCACTAATTCTTTACTAGAAGAGTATGGGATTAAGATTATTAATAAAAGACAATCATTCTTAAATGATTTATCTTTATTAGTTAAAGATATCTATAAGATTATTTCTAATAGTGAAGATGATATAGAAATAGTCTATCAACCGAGTTTAAGTGTTGATACTTATGCGTCTTCATTAAAAGAGAGTGAATCTAGAGATAAGATATTAGGTCATACTAATTATGGGATTCATAAAGATGATTTTAAGGTTTTATTAAATAAAAAGGATGCGAGTATCTATGCATCACAAGGTGAACAAAGAACCATTGTTTTATCAATTAAATTAGGTATTGTTGATTATATCTATAAACAAACAAATGATTATCCAATCTTATTGTTAGATGATGTTTTATCTGAGTTGGATGATTCTAGACAAGCTAATTTAATTAATTATATAAATAAAGAAATACAGACGTTTATAACGAGTACTTCTTTAAATCAGATAGATGATATCTTGTTAAAAGAAGCAACTATATTTGATGTAAATAAAGGAATTATTGAAAGGCGTGATTAAATGAGTAATACAAACAATAATTATGATCAAGTTGAAGTTTTAGAAGGGTTAGAAGCTGTTAGGACTAGACCAGGTATGTATATTGGTGGTACTAATGTTGAAGGTCTTCATCACTTAGTATGGGAGATTGTCGATAATAGTATTGATGAGGCATTAGCTGGTTTTGCGACACAGATTGATGTTTCTATTGATAAAGATAATGTGATTACAGTTGTAGATAATGGTCGTGGGATTCCTACCGCTATTAATGAAAAGACTGGTTTATCTTCTGTAGAGACTGTATTTACAGTACTACATGCTGGTGGTAAATTTGGTGGAGAAGGTTCTGGATATAAAGTATCTGGAGGACTACATGGAGTAGGTTCTTCAGTAGTTAATGCCTTATCAACTTGGTTGGATGTAACAGTTTATCGTGATGGTAAGAAATATTTCCAACGTTTTGAAAATGGTGGTAAACCAGTAGATGAATTAAAGGTAGTAGAAGAAGGTTTTGATCATACAGGAACTACTGTATCTTTCCAAGCTGATCCTACTATATTTAAAGGTCCTTCTAAAAATGATGAAGAGATTATTATTTATAAGTATGATTACACAACCATTAGAGATCGTCTTCAAAAACTAGCATTCCTTAATAGGGGAATTAAAATTACTTTAACTGATAATCGAGAAGAGCCTATTAAACATGATGAGTTTTATTATGAAGGTGGTATTACTGAATATGTAAAGATGTTAAATGCGAATAAGACGCCTTTATTTGATGATATCTTTTATGTAGATGGTAAAGAACAAGATATAGAGATTGAAATAGCTCTACAATACAATAATACTTACAATTCACAAATTTATTCTTTCTGTAACAATATCAATACTTCAATTGGTGGAACACATGAAGAAGGATTTAGAATGGCATTAACAAGAGTTATTAATAACTATGCGAAAGAACAAAAGTTATTAAAAGATAAAGATGAAGGATTTATTCAGGATGATACAAGAGAAGGTTTAACCGCAATTATCTCTATTAAACATCCTAATCCTCAGTATGATGGACAAACTAAACAAAAGTTAGGTAACCAAGAAGTACGTGGTATCACAAGTAATGTCTTTGGTGAAGCATTTAAACGTTTCTTAATGGAGAATCCTAAGGATGCTCGTATTATTGTTGATAAATGTATTCAAGCTAGAGATGGTCGTATCGCTGCTAAAAGAGCTAAAGAAGCAACTCGTAAGGGTGTCTTAGAAGGTGGTGGTGGTTTACCTGGTAAACTAGCGGATTGTTCTAGTAAAGATCCAGTTATTTCTGAATTATACATCGTAGAGGGTAACTCTGCTGGTGGTTCAGCAAAACAAGGAAGAGATTCTGAAACACAAGCTATCTTACCTTTAAGAGGTAAGGTTATCAATGTAGAGAAATCTCGTTTAGATAAGATACTACAAAACAATGAGATTATCTCAATGATTAAAGCATTAGGTACTGGGATCAGTGATGAGTTTAATATTGAGAATGCTCGTTACCATAAGATAATTATCATGACCGATGCGGATGTTGATGGTAGTCATATTCGTACCTTAATGTTGACATTCTTCTATCGATTTATGAAACCTTTAATTGATGAAGGTTACTTATATGTAGCACAACCACCTTTATTTAAGTTAGAGCAATCTAAAAAGGTATTGTATGCATATTCTGATGAAGAGTTAGAACAATTAAAACAAACATATGAGAATCCAGATCGTGTAACGATTCAACGTTATAAGGGTCTTGGAGAGATGAATCCTGAGCAGTTATGGGAAACAACAATGAATCCAGAAAACAGGGTTCTATTACAAGTAACAGTAGAAGATGCGGTAGAAGCAGATCAAGTCTTTGATATATTAATGGGTGATGAAGTAGGCCCAAGACGTGATTTTATTCAAACTAATGCTACTTATGTTAATAATTTAGATATTTAGGAGGGTTTTATGGAAGATAATCAATTATTGAATGATGATAACCAAAGCTATGATAAGGTATTAAGTCGTTCTATTAAAACTGAAATGGAATCATCCTTTTTAGATTATGCGATGTCTGTTATTGTATCTCGTGCATTACCAGATGTAAGAGATGGTTTAAAACCAGTACATCGACGTATTATTTATGCGATGAATGACATTGGTCTACATGCGGATAAGCAATATCGTAAAAGTGCGACAGTAGTCGGGGAAGTATTAGGTAAGTATCACCCACATGGAGATTCTTCTGTGTATGATGCTATGGTTAGAATGGCACAAGATTTCTCTACAAGATATCCATTAGTAGATGGACATGGTAACTTTGGATCACTTGATGGTGATGAACCAGCAGCAATGCGTTATACCGAAGCTAAAATGTCTAAGATTGCGATGATGTTAGTAGAAAACTTAAAAGAAGATACCATTGATTGGACAGATAACTTTGATGCGAGAGAGAAAGAACCTACGGTTTTACCATCTCGTTATCCTAATCTATTAGCTAATGGGGCATCTGGGATTGCTGTAGGTATGGCAACCAATATTCCTCCTCATAACTTAGGAGAATTAATTGATGGTGCTGTAGCCTTAATTAAGAATCCTGATATCACAATAAAAGAGTTAAATGAAAACTATATCTTTGGACCAGATTTTCCTACTGGTGCCTATATTTTAGGTCGTTCTGGAATAAGAAGTGCCTTTGAAACAGGTAAGGGTTCTATTATTATGAGAGCTGTCTCTCATATAGAACAAACTAAATCTGGGAAAAATCAAATCGTTGTTACTGAGATTCCTTATCAAGTCAATAAAACTAATCTTATTTTAAAGATAGCTGAGATTGTTAAAGAGAAAAAAATAGAAGGTCTTACTGAAATCAGAGATATATCTAATCGTAATGGTATAAAGATTATTATTGATTTAAAGAAAGATGCTAATCCTGAAGTTGTTTTAAATCGTTTGTACAAGCTAACACCTTTACAATCTAACTTTGCGGTTAACTCATTATCATTAGTTAATGGTAGTCCAGAGTTATTAAATTTAAAACAAATGTTGGTTTATTATTTAGATCATCAAAGGGAAGTTATCTTACGTAGAACTAAGTTTAGATACAAACAAGCATATGATCGAGCACATATTTTAGAAGGTCTACAAATAGCCTTAGATAATATTGATCGTGTCATTGAAATTATTAAATCTTCAAGTAATGATGCAGAAGCAATTCAATCATTAAAGAGTGAATTTGATTTAAGTGATATTCAAGGTAAAGCAATATTGGATATGCGTTTAGGTAGATTAACTGGTTTAGCTAGAGAAAACATTGATTCGGAACTAGCAACCGTTCATGAAACGATGGCTTATTTACAAGAAATCTTAGATAACTCTTATCGTTTAGATCAAATTATCGAAGAAGAGTTATTAGAAATTAAGAATAAGTATGCTGATAAGAGAAGAAGTCAAATTATCACAGGTGACTTTGATATTGAAGATGAAGACCTAATACCAGAGGAAAGTGTCGTTATTATGATTACTAAAAATGGTTATGTAAAAAGATTACCTTTAGATACTTATTCAGTTCAGAATAGGGGAACACAAGGTAAAAGAGGAATGTCTATACATGAAGATGACGAAGTAGAACAGTTAATTACGATGTCAAGTCATGCCTACCTATTAGCATTCTCTAATAAAGGTAAAGTTTATCGATTAAAAGGATACCAAGTACCAGAGGCTTCTCGTACTGGTAAAGGATTACCTGTTATTAACTTGTTACAAATTGATAGTGATGAAAAGATCTTATCGCTTAAAACAATTAGTGAATTTGATGATGAACACTACATGGCAGTAGTTACTAAAAAAGGATTAGTTAAACGTACACCATTAAGTGAATTCTCTTCAATTAATCGTAATGGTAAAATTGCTATTAAATTAAATGATGGTGATGAATTCTATAAAGCGATTGAAACTAATGGTAAAGCAGATTTAATTATAGCATCAAGTAATGGTTACCTTGTTAAGTTCAATGAGGAGTACAAAGAAGTTGAATATGAAGGTGAAGATGGAGAAATCAAAACTAAGTTTGTTGGTTTAAGACCATCTGGTAGAACTTCTATGGGATCTAAAGGTATCACTTTAACAGATGGTGCTGAAGTAGTTGGATTTGATTCTAATTTAGATGGAGATTATGTCTTCTCAATTACTGCTAATGGTAAAGGTAAAGTATCTAGTATCGATGATTACCGATTAACAAAACGTGGTGGTAAAGGTGTTAGAACAATTAAGATTACTGAAAAGAATGGTGAACTAATCTTAGTACGTTGTTTAAGTTTAGATGATGATCTATTAATCTCTACTACTAATGGTATGGTAAACCGTGTAAGTGTATCTTCATTAAGAGTAATGGGACGTAATACACAAGGTGTAAATATCATTAATGTAAAGGATGATGTTGTATCTTCTGTATCAGTAGTTGAAAAAGACCTACAAGGTAATGATGAAGACTACAATGAAGAGATTGTTGATTTACCAAATGATTCTACTTTAGAGGATACTCCAATAGAAACTAATGAAGAAGAATCAACTTCACTAGATAAGGAAGAAACAAAATAGTATAATGAGAGTATATTTATATATACTCTTTTTTTATGAATGGAGATGATTTTATTTTTTCAATTATAATCCCAATGTATAATGCAGAGAAAACGATTAAAAGATGTTTAGAATCTATCATTAAACAAAATTTCTCACAATATGAAATTATATTAATAAACGATGAGTCAACAGATAATTCTTTATCTATCGCAAAAGGACTATTAGAAAAGACTGATCTAAACTTTCAAATATTCGATATTAAAAATACCCATTTAGGACCTGAAAGAAATCTTGGTATGCAACATGCAACCAATGAATATATATGGTTTATAGATGCAGATGATTATTTAACTAATGATCATGTATTTGAAAGAGTAGCTAATGACATTAATAAATATCATCCTGATGTATATATATTTAGTGTGTTAGAAACTAACTTTGAAAATAGAAACAAAGTATGGCACTTTGCTAAGAAAGAAGGTTTAACTTCTATCAAAGAAAGACCATTACTTTATTTGAATCAGAACTGGCTATGGAATAAACCTTTTAAAAGATCTTTATTAGAAGAAGGTAATTTAACCTTTCAAAATATCATGTTTGAAGATATGTATTTCTTAGCTAAGTTGTACCCGCTTACAAAAACTATTTATATTTCTAGAGATGTGAACTATGTCTATGTTAAGCATGATGGGGCTATGACAGCTAAACCAAAGAACTTTATAAAGTATCCAATCGCCTTATTAAATTCAGGATTAGCCGCAATAAAAACTATTATAAAAAAATAGGTTAATAGTATTGACATATATTAAGTTATTTTCTATAATTTAAACATACTTTAAATCTGTGATCTGGATAAGTAATCAAAGGTTCTATTTATAGAGAGTTGTTGTAGGGTGTAAGACAACATTAGACATTGATGAAATCAACCAGTGAGTGAAGTGATGAAAGCTATGCAAGTATTCTCTTCCGTGTAACAAGCGTTAATTGTTTTGAGAATGTTTCACGTGAAACATTAAATTAGGGTGGTACCACGGCTTCTTCGTCCCTTTGGATGAAGGAGTTTTTTTTATAAATAAAGGAGGAAAAAGAAAGATGATTGATATTAGATTAGTTAGAGAAGATGTAGAAGGATTAATCACAAGATTAAATACTAGAGGTGGAGATTATTCTAACCTTAGAGATGTAGTAACAATGGATGAAGAGAGAAGAGCAATCATTCAAGATGTAGAACAATTAAAAGCTTTAAGAAATGAACAATCTAAAAAGATTGGTGAAATGAAGCGTAACGGTGAAGATACAACTGAAATTATGGCTTCTATTGATCAAGAAGGTGACAGAATTAAAGAATTAGATGCTCAGTTAAAAGAGATTGATGATAAGATATTTAATATTTTATCTACTACTCCTAATGTTCCACGTGAAACAGTAGTTGTTGGTAAAGATGAAAATGACAACAAAGAATTAAGAAAAGTGATGGAACCAAAAAAATTTGACTTCACTCCAAAGCCACATTATGAGATTGCTGAAGGTTTAGATATTATCGACTTTGAAAGAGCTGCTAAGATCACTGGTGCAAGATTCTCAATCTTAAAAGGTGCTGGTGCACGTTTAGATAGAGCGATTTATAACTTCATGTTAGATTATCAAACAGACCACAATGGTTTTTTAGAATACTTACCACCATATATGGTTAACACTAAATCAATGTTTGGTACAGGACAATTACCTAAATTTGAAGAAGATATGTTTGGGGTAGAGGATACTGATTACTGGTTAATTCCAACTTCAGAAGTACCATTAACTAATATGTATGCTGATGAAATCTTAGTTAATCCAACATTACCTATGAAATTCACTGCATTAACACCATGTTTCAGAAGAGAAGCTGGTTCTGCAGGTAGAGATACTCGTGGTATTATCCGTCAACATCAATTCAACAAAGTAGAGATGGTTATGTATGCACATCCAGATAAATCTTATGAAGCATTAGATGCTTTAACTGGTTTTGCGGAATCTATATTAAAAGAGTTAAAGTTGCCATATAGAGTAATCGAATTATGTACTGGTGATATGGGGTTTGGATCAGCAACTACTAACGATTTAGAAGTATGGATGCCAGGATTCAATACTTATAGAGAGATTTCTTCTTGTTCAAACTGTGAAGACTTCCAAGCTAGACGTATGAACTTAAAGTTTAAAACAGATGATATGAATAAACCTGAGTTTTTACACACATTAAATGGTTCTGGTGTTGCTGTTGGTAGAACTCTTGCAGCTATCTTAGAAAACTATCAAAATGAAGATGGATCTGTAACTATTCCAGATGTATTAGTACCTTATATGGGTGGAATGACTAAGATTGAAAAAAATAATAATTAAGCACATTTAATGTGCTTTTTTTATTGTTTCACGTGAAACATGGATATAATTATATCTAAAATATTTTTTCTAATAATGAGAAAATTTTTAGTGTTATAGTATAGTATTCTTATAAAAAATTTGATAAAATAATAATTGCATAAATATGTAATAAGACTGAATTAATAGATAGAATTGGGGGTTAATTAATGAAGTTAAGAATTGGACAATCTACGGATATTCACCAGTTAATAGATGGATCACCAATTATATTAGGTGGTATAGAAATAGAATCTGATAAGAAAATTGTTGCTCATAGTGATGGTGATATATTAATTCATGCGATTACTGAAGCATTGATTGGTGCACTAGCAATGAGAGATCTAGGTAATTGGTTTAGTGATGAAGATGAATCTGAAGTAGGTAGAGATTCATATAATATGTTGAGAGCAGTATATGATGAGATGATTAAACAAGGATATTCCTTATGTAACATTGATTCATTGATATTAATAGAAAAACCAATATTAAAGAACCATATACCTTTAATGAAAGAAAAGATATGTCGTTTCTTAGATATAGACGATGATCAATTAAATATTAAAGTCACACGTGGAGAGAAAATTGGATTTGTAGGTAGAAGGGAAGGTATTGTTGCACAAGCAATTGCCTTAATAGAAAAAAATGATGGATAGAACAAGTCATACATTTAGGAATATTATTCTTTTAAATGTATTAGTGTATTTTGTTACCATGATATTAGGTAGAGATACATTTGGAGTTAATATTAATAACAATATCGCAGCATTTAGATATTTAGGAGTTAATCGTCATCTAGTATTAAATAGTCATGAATATTGGCGTATTCTAACTTATGGGTTTGCTCATGGTTCACTGATGCATTTAGGGTTTAATATGTATGCCTTATATTCTTTATCAGGACCAATTATACGATTCGCGAATGAGAAGTTCGCTTTAGTTGTTTACTTTGTATCTATGATAGTTGCAGGTATAGCAAGTGTAGTCCTAACAAATAGCCTAGCAGTAGGAGCTTCAGGAGCTATTTATGGATTCTTTGGAGTTATCTTATACTATGCCTATAGAGAATATAAAATTGGTAATACACAAATGATTAAATCATTAATGCCAGTAATCGTAATTAACCTTGTGATTACTATGATGCCAGGAATTAGTATGGTAGGTCATGGTGCTGGTTTAATTACTGGATTTATTATCGCATGGGTTTATGAAAGAAAAATTAAAAGAAGATATTTAAGATAGGAGAAATATAATGAAAAGAGTAAGAGTAAGATATGCACCTAGTCCTACAGGACATTTACATATCGGTGGTGCAAGAACCGCATTGTTCAATTATTTATTTGCGAAACATCATAATGGTGATTTCATTGTAAGAATCGAAGATACAGATATTGATCGTAACGTACCAGGGGGAGAACAAAGCCAATTAGATAATTTAGCTTGGTTAGGTGTTCATCCAAATGAGTCACCTAGAAATCCTGGTGAGTGTGGACCATATCGTCAAACTGAGAAGTTAGATGTCTATAGAGATTATGCACAAAAACTAATTGAATCTGGACATGCATACGAATGTTTCTGTACACCAGAAGAGATTGAAGAAAGTAAAAAGAAACAAGAAGCTGCAGGACAATTTTCATATCGTTATGATGGTGCTTGTCGTAACTTAACAGAAGAACAAAAAGAAGCTTATCGTAAAGAAGGAAGAAAAGCTGCTATTCGTTTTAAAGTTGATCAAGAAGCTGAATATAAGTGGAATGATATCGTACGTGGGCAAACTACCTTTATCGGAAAGGATATTTCTGATTGGGTAATCATTAAAGGTAAAGATGGTGTTGCAACATATAACTTTGCGGTAGTAGTAGATGATATTCAAATGTCTATCTCTCATATATTTAGAGGAGAAGAACATATTTCTAATACTCCAAAACAGTTAATGGTATATGAAGCATTAAAAGCAGAACCACCTTTATTTGGACATTTATCGTTAATCGTAAATGAAGAGAGAAAAAAATTATCTAAACGTGATGAAACAATTATGCAGTTTGTTTCTCAATATAAAGAAGAAGGATATATTCCTGAAGCAATGTTTAACTTCTTTGCTTTATTAGGATGGTCTCCAATTGGTGAAGAAGAAATCTTTACTGAAGAAGAACTTGTGAAACAATTTGATAGTGATCGTTTTTCTAAATCTCCATCAATGTTTGATAAGAAGAAATTAAATTGGATTAATAATGTCTATATTAATAAATTAGATGATGACCAATACAAAGCATTAGTTTTACCTTTCATTGAAAGTGATTATGATTTATCTAATAAATCTAATGAATGGTTATTAGAATTAATAAACTTATATAAACCACAATTAGCTTATGGTAAAGAGATTACTGAATTAATTAAGCCATACTTTACTGATAAAGAATTATCTAGTGAACAAATAGATTTCTTAAAAGAAAATAATTCTAAACCAGTATTAGAAGCTTTAAAAGCTAAGATTGAATCAAGTGATGAATTCACTACTGATACAATTAAATCAGCAATTAAAGAAGTAGGTAAAGATTTAGGTGTTAAAGGTAAAGGTTTATTTATGCCTGTAAGAATTGCGGTATCAAAAGAAGAACATGGTGGCGATCTAGCAACTGTTATTAAATTGTATGATAAAGATAATACAATTAACAATTTAGCTAAAGCTATTGAATTACTATTATGAGAATTGATAAGTTTTTACAAGTATCTAGAATACTTAAAAGAAGATCAGTAGCTAAAGAAATCATTGATAAGGGTAGAGTATCAGTAAACAACAAAGTCGCAAAACCTGGTACTTCATTAAATATCAATGATAAAGTAGAAATTATGTTTGGGGATTATACCATCGTCTTAAAAGTCTTAAAAACTGATGAAAAAGTTAAAAAAGATGAGGCGAGTGAATTGTATGAAATTATTGAAAAAAGGGAGAATATACAGTGAGTATTAAGATAGAAGATATTAATCACGATATTAGTAATTTATCTAAAACTAAAGCAAAAAGAAGAAAAACAATTGTAGATAAGGCATATAAAATGTTTTTAGATGTTGGTATTTCTTCTACATCAATGAATGATATCGCAGAAGCATGTGGTATCACTAGAAGAACTATCTATAATTATTTTAACTCTAAAACTGATTTATTAAATTATTTAATGAGTACCATTACTCAAGAGATAGATCCAGATTTTCACTTAGTATTTGATGGTAATATATCTGCTAGTGATAATATGAGAAACTTATTAAGAAGAAACTTTGAATCATATTATAAACATATGACAGATTTCTTATTCATTACACAAGTAAGATTCTATTTATCTTACCATGCGGATGTACCTTTAAGTGATGTAGAGTCTGATGATTTGCATCGTTCATTTATTAAAGAGATTCAAGACTTAGTTGAATTAGGACAAAAGAATGGTGAATTTCAAGTATTTGACACGAACTCTAAAGAAATTGCGGTATTAATCTATCGTACATTATATGGTTATTTATCTAATATCACAGTTGGTGTTAAAGTAGATAAAGATCGTTATGATAAAGAGTGTAAAGTATTTGAAGATATGATTTTAGAATATTTAAGAAAATAGAAAAAAATAGACGCTTGTAAGAGCGTCTTTTATTATGAAAAAAAGTGATATTTCTATCACTTTACATTGTATTTATTCATTACTTTATCTATTGGATTATCTAGAAAATATAAAGATGCTTGTGTTGCTTGATCTAAAGCATCACTAAATGGTTTTATTTCTTCTTCTCTAAATTTAGATAAAACAAAGTCTTTCATGTTTGGAATTGATTTTTTACCAATACCAATTCTTAAACGAGGAATATCTTTAGTTCCTAAGTGTTGGATGATATTTTTCATACCATTTTGACCACCACCAGAACCAGATGCTCTTAATCTTATTTTACCTATATCTGTATCCATATCATCATATATTACAAGAATATCTTCATCTACAATATCAAAATATTCTGCAAATTTAATGACACATTCTCCTGATAGGTTCATATAAGTTTGAGGTTTTAATAAGATGAACTTTACTCCATCTTTAATACCTTGGTAGTATTCTCCTTTAAACTTTAATTTGTTTAAAGAAATACCAAGTGTATCACAGATACGATCTATCGCAAGAAAACCAGCATTATGTCTTGTATTAACATATTCATTACCTGGGTTTCCTAAACCGACAATCAGTTTCATTTTAACCAAACTTTACAGCATCGCTTACTGGTTTCTTATTCTCAATATGATCAATAATTGAAGCGATAATTGGTGCAACACTTAATACTTTAATTTTTTCAGTTCTTTTCTCTGGAGCAAGTTCTACAGTATTTGTAGTAACAACATACTCAATCACAGAATTTAATAATCTTTCAGTAGCTGGATCAGATAATATCGCATGGGTACATGCTGCATAAACTTTTTTAGCGCCACGATCTTTAATCGCTTGAGCTCCTGCACAAATAGTACCAGCAGTATCAATCATATCATCTATGATAATTGCGGTTTTACCTTCAACTTCACCAATGATATTCATAACTTCCATTTCATTAGGTCTTGGTCTTCTCTTGTCAATAATCGCAATAGGTGCATCTAATAGTTTACCTAAGTTTCTAGCTCTAGTAGCTCCACCATGATCCGGTGATACAATGACTAAATCTTCTGATTTAAATTCAGGATTATCTTTAAAGTGAGCAGCTAGTAATGGTAAACCATAAATATCATCAATTGGTACTGTAAAGAATCCTTGAATTTGTGGTGCATGTAAATCGAATGCTACGACACGATTAGCTCCAGCAATTTGTAACATATCTGCTACTAAACGAGAAGTAATAGGTTGTCTTGGTTTAGCTTTACGATCTTGTCTAGAATACCCATAATAAGGCATAATGACACAGATTGAGTTAGCACTTGCTCTTTTAACAGCATCAATCATAATGAATAACTCCATATATGAAACGTTAGCTGGTGCAGAAGTTGATTGAATAATATAGACATTTTTACCACGAACCGATTGTCCAATTTCAATTAATGTTTCTCCATCTGCGAAGGCATTAACTTCTACAAGACCTTGTTCTAAGTTTAAAATCTCGCAAACTTCTTTAGTTAATTCTTTATTTCTAGTAAGTGAAAAGATTAAAGTATCTGAAAGCATGTTTATTCCCCTTTATTTTTTTTGTGTTTTCATATAATTAATTTTTGTCGTTTGACGTTCTCTACCAATCGCAAATGAATTTTCAGGTACATCCTCAGTAATGGTAGTACCTGCTGCAACAAATGCTCTAGAACCAATGTGCATTGGTGCTATTAAGTTAGAGTTACATCCGATGAAAGCATCATCATCAATGGTTGTTTTAAATTTATTAATACCATCATAGTTTACTGTGATGACACCACAACCTATATTTACATTCTTACCGATAGTCGTATCACCTAGATATGCTAAGTGGGCAGATTTAGAACCTTTACCGAAGGTAGTGTTCTTTAACTCAACAAAGTTACCAATCTTAGCTTTATCTTCTACAATAACATTAGATCTCATACGAGTATATGGACCTATTTGTACATCATTTTTAATATTAGTATCAGTTAAATATGAATACTTAATAAATGAACGATTTAATACTACCGTATTCTCTAAGTAAGAATCTGGTCCAATCTCACAATCATCTCCAATCGATGAATTACCCATAATAGTGGTATTAGGATAAATGATTGAATCTTCACCAATCTTAACATCAGGTGAAATATAAGTAGACTTAGGATCGATAATTGTAACCCCATTTAACATGTGAAAGTTATTAACTCTCTCTTGCATTAATGAAGAAGCATAAGCTAGAGTAATACGATCATTTATACCAATTGTTTGTTCAATATCATCTAAGATATAACCATCTACTTTTAAATCATTCTGATACATAATCTTAATAACATCAGTTAAATAATATTCTCTTTGCATATTAGATGTAGTTATCTGACTTAAAGCCTTAAATAACTCTTGGTTATCAAAGATATAAGTACCTGTATTAAACTCTTTAATAGCACGTTGATCATCAGTCGCATCTTTAAATTCAATGATACCTTCGACATGACCTTCATCAGTTCTAATAATACGACCATATTCTAAAGCATCATCTAACAATCCTGTTAAGATAGTCGCATGGTTTTTATTTGTCTTATGATGAGAGATTAACTTGTCAATTGTATCACTTTGAATTAATGGGGTATCACCACAGATAACGATGGTTAGACCCTTATCTTGACCTAGTAATTCCTTAGCCATTAAGACCGCATGACCTGTACCTAATTGTTCGGTTTGATAAACATATCTTGATTCATCTTTTACGACTTCTTCAACCGATTCTGATTGGTAACCTACCACCGAAATAATATCGGTAACTTTGGCTTTCTTTAAATTATCAATGACATGCATAATCATTGGTTTATTCATTAGTTTATGGATGACTTTAGGATGGTGAGATTTCATTCTCGTCCCTTTGCCTGCCGCTAGGATAATAGCGTTTATTTTCATGTGTTTCACCTCTTGTACATTATAACAAATTTCTGTTCATTTTTAAAAAAATTAAGTCTAAGGTTAAAAGAAAAACAAGCGTGGCTTGTTTACTCTGCAGTAATATGACCTAGAAATCTTTCCATTGCTTGAGATATCGCATCTTTACTTTCAGGTTTGATGCATTCAATTAGCTTAGGCATCATATCTTGAAAGGCATTTGCATCGAATGTTCCATCCAGTAATTTAGTATACGCTTCTCCCATAATAGAATCAATGATTCCTTCTTGACCAGGTATTGCTGCTTCTAATAGTTGTTTATGAAATGGATTGTCTTGTGGATTCATCATCTCATCCTTTCTTTTATAATAAAAGAAGTATAATATAATTAACTTATTAATGCAAAAGAGATAATAATTAGCACAAATTAAAAACTTAATTATATGATAATCTCTTATTGTAGTTTATAATATAAGGTACTATATGATTAAGAGGTAAAAATATGACTTTATTAGATATAATGGATCAAAATGTAAAAAAAGATGAAAAAAAATATATGATTGTTGATGGAATTAAAAATAATGAGATTTCTATTGATGATATAAAAGATAATAAAGATAAGTTTTTAGAT
>Ga0268261_10000318_pt1 | contig 29841 bp, 41 predicted proteins | sample TergutNc150P1_FD_190353 | JGI IMG/M metagenome (GOLD analysis project Ga0268261, IMG submission 190353) | Nasutitermes corniger P1 segment gut microbial community from laboratory colony in Florida, USA - Nc150 P1 (SPAdes) (version 2) | ecosystem: Host-associated > Arthropoda: Insects >... | reverse complement strand
GACCGTCCTCCGTTGTTTTTTCAGTTCCCTGTCATAGTGCGACTTGGAAAGGCGCAGGTAATCGACGCCGTTGTTTTTAATTTTCTCGATATGCATAATTCCCGTTCCAATCCTATGTTGATATATGTATATTAATTATATCAAATAATGAAACGGGTTTCAACCCCTAAAACCCTTGATATCAGATGTTTTTCGACAGAGTTTTTTCGGAGCCGGGTGTAAAACTCGGGTTATATCAAATGACAGTGAAATCCTCCTGTTTGAGGTGTCTGATTTCTATACTACCATCAGGGGCTGGTTGACTTTTTCGGTTTCAAGGACCATCCCCTGGGTCATTAGCCACTCAATGTAATACCCGATGTGAGCACCCGCCCGTTCATGGAGTTCCTTTTCGTTCGCTTCGTCCATCCAATCCAAGTCTTGCACGTTGTCCCAATGTTCGTCTATTCTGTCAATGTAGTCCCTCTTGTTCCAAGTTAACCAATCTATTACAGATTTAGGAGTTGCCAGTTTGTCTACACTGTCAATATTGTCCATCATAATCCTCCTCTTCCCATTTCCACGACTTTAAAAAGCAACTCCACATTAAGCACATGAACCAGCGGGACATCAATGGTACGCTTTGCCCGCCTGCCCCCTTTTTGCGTCCAAACCGCCAACTGACCAAACTCATCCACAGTGATGTTCATCACCTGGGCTAGGGGGATTTTACGGCTGTCATTATCGCCGTGTTGAATGAGCACACCTTGCTCAAGGGACAAGTATTTTCCGAAGGACAGGGACAACTGGGGCAAAGTTTCCTTGTTAATACCGTGGGCTTCTATCATCCACTTCGTATAAGCATCCGTGAGGGTGTTAATACCAACTGAAGTGTCAAACTCACCTGAACTAACCGTCCCATCTAAATTGAAAATGTTTGTATAGAGATAGACGCCATCGTTTTCATCCATCCAAAGCATCAACTCAATCCCAGATCGTAAAAATCCAGTATACAGCTCATTCTCAATGCCAAGCCCCTCAATGGGATCATCGACCACTCCTCTTGCGCTTGGGTACACAATCTCCCTAATCCCTGCCAGCTCCCTAAAATGACGGTGATCGCTTCTGCCACGCAACGTGTAGGCAAAACCATTTTCAAATACAGCGAGTTCAAAGTATTTCTTTTTCGCAGCGCCCATGGGTGGTTTAATAAAATAGCCTAGCCCGCCTAAGGAGAAAAACCACAAAAGATGACTTAGAGAAATCCTATGGGGATATTCGCCGTCAACGACAAGCGCCATCATCACAAAGAAGCAAAAAATCAGGTGAAGGGGAATGACACAGATGCCTAAGAAGCGGTAAAATCGATAGCCTTTTTCCTGAAACTGCCACTCCCCTATTAGCTTGCCATAATAGCCGTCACCTTTTTTCACTCAAAACCATCTCCTCATCACTTTTTATGTGCACTCGAATGTTTATGCAACCTGTGAGCAGCAGTAAGCAAACGGCCATCAATCCACTAGCAAGAAACCCTTTTTTCATCTTTTCCACATCTCTTTTAATCCCCAATGAACCAAACCAGCCCATCTATGTCCCTGGCATACTGGATGAGGTCGAAAAAGGACATGCACCACTGTGTGATGTCGCTTATTTTATAACCTTTTGTTTTGAGTTCTTTAATGTCCTCAAATACTTGATAATCATCAGTGAAAGTGAGGGCATCTAGCCGCCCTTGTAAAAATCCCCTCATGGCAGCTAAATCCGCTTCATCCAACCTATAATCATCATAAGGGTCTAACGCCTCAAGAAAGGATGGCCAGCCTGGGCACATTTCAAAATAAGCGTGAAGCTCATCAGACAAGCGAAGCCCTCGGGGCGGTTTTTTCATCTTATGTCCCATCGCTCCCTCGCTCACGATAAAATCCATACGCATAACGTTCACACTCCTTTAGCCTTCTGGCTTTCCATTCCGATTGGTAAATCATAGGCGTTCCGTCCCATTTAAAGCACGATTCTGGAAGTCCATGCCCACATTTTGCCGTCCAGCAAAATGATGTCAGTTATTTTTTCTGGCTTCCCATAAAGTCCCTCATCCACCCACGTATAATCGTAAGGATACTCGTAGTACCCTGCGGGTTTGGTCAACTGATTGACAACTGCCAACATTGCCATGAGTTGCTGGCTTAACTCGTTGTAAGCATACAATTAAGGTAAAAAATCTAAGTCTGCGTCCATTTTCTCACTCCTCTCAATCAAAATTCCCTTCCAGCCGTGGATCATGTTCCACGCTGACAATCACAATTCCATAATCCTCCCACAACTCCTCGGCAGAAAGTGCCTCACTATGACGGGACGGTTCGCCAGGCCATGGCTGATTGGCGAGAATGCTACGGATGACAATAGGATTTTCCATTCTTCTCTCAGCACTGTTCCACTCACTTACGCCCACTAAATAGAGCACATCCAAAAACTGACTCAATCTAAGGACGATGGCTTTTTCCTCATCACGGAATAGCTCAACCCATACATCATTAGGTTGTCCATTTTCAAAGGTCCAACGCCAAGCACTTATCCACTGGCCATCTCCAACTTCATTTACCTCCCAACGGACACCGTGATATATCACCCAGAAAGTATCCTCCACGACATGAGTTTCTCCATCCACTTCGTAAACGAGCCGAATATCGAAACCAGCATGCCTCACATGAGGTTGAGGTGGGCGGGGGCTGAAATGTTGTTCGCATGAGGGAAAGACGACCGGGAAAAGGAACAGTAAATTTATGAATATTTTCTTCAATTATTCTCACCTACCCTCGCCAATTGATAAACCTCCCGAATACTGTTCAAATAATCCCGTTCCACCGCTGACAACGTCTTTTGCTTGTATTTTTTGTATTCTTCCACGACCTTCTGGTCTTTTTGCGCCGTCGAAACCGTTTCCGAATTTGTTAGGACATTCTCGTTCGTTGCCTTTAAAATGTCATCTACATGGTTAATCCAATCCTTCATCGTCATGGGAATTTCACGTTCCGCCTGCCGCCAAAGTAGGGAGCTCTCCTTTAAACGTTTGAAGCCCCATAAAATCTTTAGCACCATCCACACGGCTATAAACCAACTCGCTGGCTGTCTAGCTATGTACTGCATAGTGCATCTTAATACAATAAATTCATTAGGCAATAAAACTTCTTCTCTATACCTTTTTGTTTCCATTAGAACACTTCCAGTTTCAACTTCGTTATCATAATCATTAAAATAGTCCAAAAATAACAGTATCACCAAAAGCCAAACTACCACATTTTTTAAATACTATATATATTTATTCGTGAAAGTTATTTCTAGCAGTTTTTTTATGGCTATTTTTGAACTTTGGTGATAATATTTTAGGATATTGATTGAAGAATTTTTTATTAATGATTTTCCTTTTCTAAAATTCCTTTAAGTTTAAAATTATCTGAAGGCAAAATTTGTTTCAGTTCCTCAATTGAATAATCTTTCATATAAGTTACCTCGTTTCTTTTTTGAACTCCTTTTAATAGATGCTTTTCTATTATACCATCTTTATAATAAGAATCCCAAGGTATTATACCAAAAAAAGGCTCTAAGATAATCTGAAAATCCGTTGAATTAAGTTTGTAAAGACCCATTTCAGGGTCAATATCATCTTTGAAATCTGGTGCATTTTGATAAGAAACCTCTCTTTTAACAATAAAGTTTAAACCATATGATTTCAAGGGATGTCCATTAATTGTTATAATAGATATAGGTTTTTTTAAATCTAAGTCAATAACATTTTTTAAAATTTCTTTTTCACATTGAAATTTATAATCAAAAAATGCTAGTGTATACTGTTCGTATTTTTTTCCGTTTATTGAACTGGCAAACAAATTACATAATTGTCCAATTGTCCACACATTATCTGATACTTGAATTGAAAAAATATCACCCTCTTCTAATTCTTTATATTTTTTAACCATGATTTGTTTACTCCTTTATTATTTTAAAATACTAATAACTCGTATTTCTAGGCTTTGGCTTATTTCTAGGTTTTGGTTTTCTAGGATCTGGTCTTGTTCCACCTGCATCTTTATATCTTGTTCTAGACATCTCATGTCTTTTATTTTCTAGTGGTCCACCATTTCTTCTAATTCCACCTTTATCACGTATCCAATTTTCTTCTGCTAAAGGACCATTTGTAGCATTACGTTCTAGAATATCAAAACTATATCTTTTTCCTTTAGGTAATTGACCATTATTGTTATGTGCCGATTGCCTAGCTGCAAAAGTAGTTGAATTAGCACTTCTACCAATATATTCTGCACCAGTTACAGGATTTGTTCTTAGATATATAATATCTAACCCAAAAGGGTCGCATTGAGTTAGTGTACTGTGAACATATCCATAAAGAGTAGGGTTGCCACCAGCTCACGGCTGATTTACGAACGAAAAAAAATAGAAAACAGATTATTTCTCGTTCACTTCATCACTCTTATTGAAAAAATTTTCTATTTTATTGGGGAGAATTTAGTTAATTGCTTCTAAACTTTACGCTAGAAAAGTCTAAAATTCCTTAAAACCACATAATTTTTCATTTTATTACCAAAATATTCCCTTCATAAATCCGCCGTGGTCTTGAAAGGAACGACTTTTTAACTCACCGTCTAATAAGTGAGTAGCGGTTACTACCGTTATCGTTACTTCATCAACATTGCTAACCGCTTCAGTTTTAATTTCAAGTATCGTTCCTGCAAAAATAATATTGTCGTCCGCTGAAAGAGTTACCTCTTTTCCGAAGTTACTGCCTTGGATTGTTTCAAGGGTAGAAGGATTTCCAAACCCACGTAACACTAGTTTACCGTGTTCGTTTGGTAACTGAGTAATCTCTATATCGTTTAGAGTATGTAAGAACTCTACACCCGTTAGCTTTATATTTTTATGGGTAAGTGCCATAAACTTAATCTCCGCTTTTTCTTTCAGCTAAAGCTTTTATTTCTACGGCTTTTTCTACAACTTCAAGAGTTTTAGCTTTAGTTTTTGTAATTACTTCACTAGAAAATTCTACTTCTTCGTTGTTTTGACCTGAAGATGTAGGAAATATCATACCACCACAAGTACAAACTAAGAAAGAATCCGTTGTTACTGCTGGGTAACCTTTATCATCTTTTTGGCTATCTTTCTTTTTGTCTTCTGGGTCGTGCATGCCATTATCAACTATTCTTGTTTCATTCCAAGTTCTAAGTTTCAAAACAATTATCGCTAATAACTGAGAACATTTCTTTATTAAATATGTTTTTGAGATATTTATATTTGCTTAATTTATCTTTGTTACGACCTTTAGAAATGGATATGCTTATCAATGTGATAAAATCTTTATTATTTTCATAGAGCCATTCTTGAAAAGGAGTAGATATATGATTATCTGTTATTGTCAAGTTGTCAGCATACAACCCAGAATACTTATAGTAAACACCAAAGTAACTACTATCATGCTCTGTACTGCAAATATCCCATCTAACTTCGAGCATTTTTTTGACTTCATGCTTGTCTAATAGACTGCCATATTTTAAATGATAAGATTTATTCAAAAATTTATCCTCCATTTTTTATGAAACTAAAAATTTTTAACTTCAGTGCTTAATGAGTACGTATATAAAACATCTAGAAAAACACATATCAAAACACATAAAATTCTTTTAATATTTTTTTCCGGGAATCCTAATATTATTACTGCTTTTAGCTTTAATCTCAGTAACATTTTCAAAAATCATTGCATTTACTTCACGACCTGATTTTTTAGCTAATCTCTGTAATGTATCGTCAATATCTAAAGCTTTAGCTTGGCTACTTCCCATACTAATTGGTTCTGTTCGTCCACCTTTAGTTAATCCCAAACTTTTTGCTCTTTCAAACAAATCGGATTGAGATATAGCTACATCAAAGTCGCTAACTCGTCCAACATCAAAAGCTGTACCAGTGTTAAAACTAAATCCACTAACTGAACTACCTTGCATGAACGATATAGCATTATGAAAACCTGCGTTACTTAATCCCGCTTGTAACGCTTGACCGAATTGATTAAACTGTCCAAAACTTTTAAAGCCATACGGTATTCTCAACCCCCAAGGGTCAATCTGAGTTAGTGTATTATAAACATAACCATAAAGAGTAGGGTTACCACCCGCTAAGCCAATCGGGTCTCTTTGTGTGTAAATGCCCTCATCTGCCATGTAGTAACGGTAGCGGTTGTAACACATTTTTGTTTCTGGGTCATAAATTTGTCCTTGAAAACGGAAAGGTAACTCTTCAGTTTCTTTCCACGTTCTTACCTCAGACTTAGTTATACTATAACCTCTACCTTGTACAGTTTTAGCTTCTAAATGCTCTTTACCCCATAAGTCAAATGTTTCACTCCACGTTGTTTTACCTGTGCTGTCTATCATTTTAAGGGGTGTGCCTAGGTGGTCTGAAATGATAGAGTAACTTTCATTTTCGGCTAACACCTCTTCATGAGTAAGCCGACTATTTGATTCCTTTATCTCCTTTTCGTCTTATCTCCTCCTGTTTTACGACTTCACTGTGATTTTTGCTTAAATCATCCGCCCATTCTTTTAAATTTTTTTTCCAGTGAACACTTGTCACTTTATCAAAATAAAGCCTGCTTTGTTTCAAATTTTCATCGCAATAAAAAGTGTCGTTCAAGTCAGTGCTTCTTTTACCCAAATCACCAAATATTGGGAAGGATAAAATCACGTACCAATCAGAAAATCCTCTGTTTAGTTTTAAATACAACGCAAAATCATTGGCAATGTAATACAAATTGTGGGAATAGACATTTGAAACTTCCCACCCTTGATTTGTAAGATAGCTAATAAGTTCATCTACGTGTGCTTTAGCGATGACCGTCTTCCTCCTTTTAAACGCAATCGTTGTTCAAACTTTGTATCATCTTGAATACTAGCATAAACTAATCTTTCCAGTAGTCACCAGTTTTTGCATTTTTATCTGTAACCTGATTCTTGCTTTATTCACTCTTCCATTTGGGCGATGCACTTATTCCCGAAACGAATGCTCCTAGACCTTTCCATTTCAATGATTTCATATGCTAAATGAGTAAATCCCTTCAGGTTCTCCTCGCTCAAATAGCGAATGTAGTCCGCTTTGTTCTTTTTATCAATAATCAGCGGTGGCATTCCCATTTTAAGGAAAGAATAAAGCATGAGTATCCGCCCTGTTCTGCCGTTTCCATCACTGAATGGGTGAATCTTTTCAAATTGGATATATGCCTCAACAATCGCTTCTATTTTTTCAATTTCCCCACCCTCCAAATTCAGCCGATAATTAAGATTTTTGGCCCATTGAAACATAAGTGTTGGCACTTGTTGGGGAGAAGCCGTTTCAAAGTCTGCACCCAAAATTGCATTTTCATGCTTTTTAAATTGTCCAGAATCATATTGCAAACGGTCTGTTAGTTTTTGATGAAGGGAACAAATAATATGAATGTCTATTTCCCGGTTGTCTGCTAAGCATTCCAATAGAAATTCAAATGCCCCTTTATGATTTTCTACCTCGTAAAACTCCCGCTTATTTGCCTTCCCAGGAATCGTTTCATATAAAATAATGGAAATCGTATCCGCCAAACTGATGGTATTGCCTTCAATCGCACTGGAATGATGAGCAATTCGGTCAAGGATGTCATCTAAGTATTCCTTTGAAAAAGTGATCATCTTTTTTTCTCCTTTCTTACGACTGTATAGTGATTTGAGCGGGCATTCAAACCTCTGCTTTCGTCATTGCCCTCCATCACCACAACCCCCTCACTCCCTAGCGGATACAACACCCATGGGCTTTTTTTATCACGTGTTAAGCGGTGAATAACGGCAAATAAGCCATCGTCGTTACCGCACCACATAATACGCCCTAGCATGTAGCCACGGGCAAAGTCCTTCCAAGAGGCGTAAACCCCTTGGCACCTCTCGTAAGCATATTGGATATACGCCCATGCGGTCTCTTCATTAATGTAGCCATAGGTGTAGCTCTGTCGCGCGACGTGAACCAAGCGCCCCATGTCCCAAGCAAGAGGTGACAACTGGATTAAGTCGGCTTCGGTTGTGATGACCCCTTCTTTTTTTAGGAGGCTTAAACTTGCTTTTAGGTAGTTGGCGTAGCTCATCAAGCGGATAAGGTTTTCGTATATTTCAAGCATGAATAAACTAAAGTCGGAATAATCGATATCGTATTTCTTCTCAAGTTGTTCTTCGCTAAAAGCATCTAATTCCTCAACATCTGGCAAATAATCTGCAAAATAAACCAGTATGGTCGGATACTCTTCCAAAATGTGCAAATAGATTTCAAATTGAGGATACTTCTTTCTTTGTGATTCGGTTAACACATTTCGGTCGTATAATTTTAGATAATCCTCGTATGATGTTGGATCATAGCCATGTGTATCTGCTACTATCAAGTCTGTGAGTCGCCGTTGGCCATCTGCCTTCAAAAACTCCAACGTTTTAAGCGCACTGGATTCATCATCAACTTTCCACCACGTATCCAGTTGTTTTTTCCCACGGGCGCGTTTTTTCACGGCTACGCTGTTCACATATTCCCCACGCCACGCCCCTAAAATCAAGCCGACACTAAGCATTTTCATCTGCTGGGTAGAAATGTTGCTGGCATTATGGTGGGCGTAGCGAGGTTTTAACTTTTGCCACCTATCATGCAAAAAATTGAGCACGTCCAGCACATGAAACAGTACCAATATAACAACGCAAATAAACAAGAACCACAACATGGCGCGAAACACCCACCAATCAAAGGCAATGGGCTGTTCCCCGTCAAAGATCCATAAAATAATGCGATCTACCATCTTATGTCTCCTTCCCTAACGGATACAGTACCCATGGGCTTTTCTTGTCCTTCAAATAATTTTTAATCAAGCTGAAAAGCCCACGGTGGTCTTGGTTGCGATCACTTTCCCACATGATGCGCCCCAGCATGAACCCTTTGGCAAAGTCCGCCCAAGTGGCGTAAGTGGCACGGGACTGCTCGTAAGCGTGTTCTATATAAGCCCACGCTGTTCCCTCGTCAATGTAGCCCCAACGGTAACTCCAACGTGCCACGTTGACCAGCCGACCCATGTCCCACGCCAACGTGTCCATCTCCTGCAAATCAGCCTCCGACTGGATAACCCCTTCTTTTTTTAGCAGTTCCATCCCCTCTTTTAACAAGTCGCAAGTATTCATGAACATGGAAAAACGTCTTCGCAGCACAACCGTGAAGGCGCCAAAGTCTCCCAACTCAATGCCCTTCTCTTCCAAAAACTGGCGGTAAAGCTCGTAGCCATTACGTGATTCCAACAGTTCTGGATGGATCTCTAAGGCGGACACATACAATTCCCACTGGGAATAATCTTCTTTGTGGCTTTCCAATAAGAAACTTCCCCCGTAACGCTTGAACAGCCACGTGAAGTCGGTGTTCAAATTCCACGTTTTATCCATTTGGGTCAGGTCGTTTAAGATGGGGGCGTACAATAGCCGTTGGCCTTCATGCTTCAACCATTCCAACGTTTCAAGGGCGGTTTCAGCATCATTTATCCCCCACCAGCTTTCTAAATTCTCCCTTCTAGGTTTCAGAATTTTCACATGAGTGAGTAAATCATCCACGTATTCCTTATTTGCCTGCGATAAAATAAGCCCCGTGCTTAACATTTTCACCTTGTGGGACTGTAATGGACGGCGTGGCGTTTTCCAGTAAACCAACGGGATTTTACTGCCAAATACGCTGTAGATGATGACGACTAAAACGAGGAGGGCAAATATACCCCCGATGGTGAATCCTAAAATCATGAAAATGATTCTTAACATGTGGAGATCCTCCTATTTATCAATCTAAAACCTACTTTCCAAATCACCCAGGAACCCTAAAAGGCCTGGTGAACAATTTTCCTTGTTCAAGAAAAACATCCCTGCGCGTTGTGATATGAAATCAAAGTAATGAAAAACAAAGTCATCAGGCAGTTGCTCTAGTTGTAAATCCCCATAAGGATAGATTTCCTCTACGGATAAATCCTCACATGAAACAGACATTTCCCCTTCATAGAAGGAAAAATTCACGGTCTTGTCTTGGAGCGGGGATTTTAAAAACGCTCGGTGATGGATCCAAGATTCAATTTTCGGAAAGATCCTAATGCATTCCACAAAGGCACAGGCCGCCAGCAATACACCACTTCCCCACCGCACAACCCGCTCTGGCCACAATATCCAACCAGGCAGGCTACTATAATCTTGCACCATCCGTGAAATGGCCAATGTAGCGGATACAAATATGAGAATTGCGACATTCTGATAGTGCTTTTTGTCGAGTTGGGCAAATATATCCACCCACTTAGAGAGCTCGATACAGATTTTCCGATACGCATCCCAAGTATAGTGTTGGGTAGATTCAAACAAAATCTCCTTGTTCGCTTCCATGTGATAAAGCCTCCTTTGAATTTTTAGTCTGCTACAAGCCCTTGGGATGGCTGGATAGCCACGCCTTGTATGTTTCCTTGAAAGCATCCCTTTCGGCTTCGGTGCTTAAAATAAGATCGACCCCGCCGTCGTAAGGAGCGATGATTCGGTGCTTGGTGGTGTCCATGAGAAAGAAACGCCGTGCTTCCCATTCTGACCCCCTCCCAAGTCTTGAAGGCGATACAAGACAGCCAAAAACTTCTCCACTTTCCATAAGGTTTCAGGTGTCTCTTCCGTGTCAAAAAAATCCAACGTCAATCCCATTCAATATTTTCCCCTTCCTCACGAACGATTTTATAAATTTCTTCCTCGTTTTGAATCAAATGCTCGATGATGGCTTTGAATTTTTCCGCTTTGGCTTGATTTTCTAGGCTAAGTGGCCAATGGGCATAGTAACCGCCCGATTCAGGGTCTGCTTCCAATCCCTCCCAAACGTCTGGGACATTTTTTGCCAAGTAATGGGCAAAGAAGATGTCCCAATTATAGCCGTTCATGTAGGCAAATTCGTTGATGGCTTCCATTTTGTCGCCAATTTTCAAAACCCGCTCATCATGAAAATCAAAGCTTAAGTTGATATGGTCTTCCGTCTGGTAAATGTTAACCATTTTCATGTTGTGTTCCTCCGTTTTTGATTGTTTTTTCAACCCATGCCATGACAGCTAGAACACCTTCGGCTACATCATCTCTCACCGTCCCCTTCTGCGTTCCCACTCCAAATGGTAATGGGCGGGGCAGGAATCGGGTGGCCCTGGCGGGTTGTGCTCCATCCAGATCACGATGCCCACGAAGGCCATGCCCAAAGCGAGGAAGACCAAAATTCCCCGCTTCCCAAATGCGCTAGAAGGGCTAATGTTCTTAAAGGCAATTCGCAAGCTGCGAATGACCAACAGCAAAAAACCAAGCCCAAAGAAAATAATCGCCCCAAAAACAAAGGGGACTTGCTGGAAAAACCAGCCACCTGCGCAAGCGTACATGGTACTTCACCTCCAAATTTTTCATCCGTAAGCGAGCATATGATACTCAGGAAACTCCCACGTTTCTTCCCAAAGAATTTTCGTCAAGAAAACGAACACCTTTATGGCAAATATTCTTTTCGGGTCGGTCTTACTCAAGGTGATATCATGTATGTAACGGTCGAATAGGTGGCCATTTTCCTCCGTTCGCTGAATTTTCGGCACTTTGATCCTCCCATCATATATCTTACTGTCGTGGGAGTAAGCATAAATGACGCACTGCCCGTCCTCGTAAATTTTGCGAAATACGACCCATCCCATTTTTTTACTCACCTGCCTTCAAAGCTGAAATGGTTTCGATGTCCAGTCCAGTTAGCGCTGTAATATGCTCAATTGGTAAACCCATGGCGAGGGCATTTTTTGCAATTTCCAATTCCCGAAGCATAGCGCCTTCCTTCTTCCCCTTCGCCTCAGCCCCAACCATCCTTGCGTGCTCATCCCATCTGGCCTTTTCCCTGGCATCGTATAGCGCCCGTGTTTGTTCATCCTGACTCAATTCAAACAACAGCGATGTCGCCCTTTGGATGCCTTGTTTTTCGTCGCCAATTGGCTCAACTCTACCTCGTCCTCAGTTTTCAAAAAACGCAGCCAATCTAGTAAAGGGGTTTCTTCTTTCACATGATCCAATTTTTTCAACTCCAATGTATTAATCTCGATTAAATCTGTAAAAGTCGAACCTGTTTTAGCATCATGCAACTGATAGACATTGTGATAAGCGTTGTTTTCAGGGATAAACACAAAATCGGTGATTATAATGCCCACCACCTTTTTCAGCTGATAAGATTGGCCTTTATATATTTGTTCCGTTAACAGCTTCGAGGCGTAAAAAGCAAATCGGTGGCGTAGTTCAGGAGAATCGGCCACTTGAATTTCCACGTTAATGATGTGTCGACTTTTCGTATACACTTTCACGTCCAACACCACCGTCTTATCATCCACTCGCGCGATGGTTGACGCTGGATTGGTCAGTGTTAAATGGCTGTATTCTTCATCGGGCAAACGCAGTGCCGCTTTTAAAAAACTGGCTAAAATATCCGTATTTTTTTCATCGCCAAATATCGACTTGAAAATCAAATAATTCGTTCTCTTTAATAACATTGACATGGCTTTCTCACTCCTAATCTAATGGTTTATAAAGCTCTGGGTTATAACCAATGCCTTTTTCTCTGACACTGACTTCCCAGTCTTTGGCATTGAAATAAACAAAATCCAAGTTGTGCCCCACTGTGTCCCGATGCCGTGTTTCCCAGAGATGGATATGTGACAGTCCTGTGTACGTGCCTGAAAATCTTGAAATATACATGGCGTTGCGTGCCAAATGGCGGAAATTTTTCGCACTGCCAGCGATAAAGCAAATGCCTGAGCTCCAGTGGATGTCCAGTACGTCTTTGTTGCTTTTGTAGCTAAATTCCTTGGGAGCCGTATAATCCGCACCAAAATCAAAGGGGTTGACGTGGTAGCTGACCAATTTGCTCGCTTTCAGCCTCTTTGTCATGTCCTTAAAATCTCCTCGGTTTAGCTGCCTGGTGTGGTGGCACAACACCAAATGGGAAAGGGGATCTCCCTTACGATGCCACACGAACCAAGGAATATACGTTCTCAATGGGGCAGGGTCGTTTCGTCCGATGGGCAAGTAAATGATGAAGTCCTTTTTTTGGGTCAGCAAGGCGAAACAAGCGGCCACCACCGTCCAAGAGCTGCGATTTCCGAGCAGTGAACCATGGCCACCCTGATCAGTGAGATAAACCTCCTTTAAGGACTTGGCGGGAACTAAGATCCGATACACTTTCCCTTTGTACGTCGTTTCTGTTAAGTTAAATGTTAGTTTCAATGTCGGGTCACCTCCTAAGATGGGCGAAATAGATACGTCAAATTGCGTGAGTGCCTCACGTCCTAACACCCGTTTTATAAAGGTGATTCTTTTTCCTGTTGTTTCAAGCGTGCTTCAGAAGTTTGTAGCAAAATCGGAACAGCGTTAAGGTCAATTTTAAATCGCATTCTATTTTCAACAGAGTAAAATAAATGTTGCGCCTTTATCCTCCCTTGACACCACTTGGTTCATATCATCTGCATATTCATCCACGACTCGTTCAACTAAATCTTTTTCCGTAATCATGCTAAAACTACTCCATCATTTTTTACTATCGATACTCAATGTCATGCTTGATGAGGTACTCTTCAAAGCCCGTGTAATCATCATACTCATCAGCATGGTCCAAAAAATCTTCCCAAGCTTGATACAAGGTGCGGACTTCCTTTATGAAGGCCTCATCATCATAGCCCAGTTTTTCGGACACCACCTCAAATTCAGCTAACTCCTGGTAAAGGCCAGGCATGGCTTCTTTGTCTGCTAACACCGCCCACGGGGTTTCGTGGATGGTGAATCCTAGATGATTGCCCATGAGGTGGTGCAATTCCATCAAGGCCGCTTGGAAATCAGGTTCTTGTTCCAATACCACGTCAATCAATTGCCGTCTTGTTTTTTGCCACCCTGTCCATTCAGCAAGCATATCCACGTAATTGGTGGCAGCATTCCCAATGCGTCGATCCTTGGCATTCAAAGCAAACAAATGCTTCAACGGCTGGATGTCCCCGTAGGTGAGCCTTTCCAGGACGAGTGGGCAGAGCACTTTCATCGCAAAAGGCTTTTCAAATTTGAAGTCGGGATGGGCTTGCATGAACGCCACGGTTTCAAAAAACGTGGGCAACGGATCATATTCCCCTTTTTCCCACGCCATGAGCCGCTGATGTCGCTCCTTCCGCTGGGCTCTGGTCAAAGGGGCGGTAGCGGGGTAGTCGGTGTAGATTTGTTGGTAATCGGCGAGTATATCGGGTATCATGCTAAATTCACTCCTTTTTTTGAACTAAACTGTTCACGCCTTCACCCATGGTAATGGTAACAACGGGGACATTTTTTATAATCAGCTCCCCTACGTGGCATAGCAATCCGCTTCCCACAACTGGGACATTTCCCACCCACAAATACGCAAAAAAGCCCCGTTATCCAACTTGCCATCATTAACGGAAGAAGAAAATAATTTTCAATCGGGAATCTATTTCTCAAAACGCCGACTATAATGGCAGTAAAAATCATGATAGCTAAACTGTAATAATAAATCCGCCTTACTTTCTTCGGATGCATCCTAAGCCCCTCCTTTTCTTACCATTCCACGTTTTGGTACACCCGATGGATGTCATCACGAACTTCCATAAGGGCGAATCCTAGCAGGTTTTCCCCTTGCCACTGTGCGGGGTCTTGGGCTTCAGGACGAGTTTCCGTAAGTCCAATGCCCCAGATGGAATCCGTCGGACTGGCTTCCACTAGGATGGTCGGGTCTGTCCCTAACAAAATCCTCGCCAATTTAGGGTTTTGGGTGAACTTATACCAGTTCCCACTAAGCACCACGGAATACTTGACTTTATCCCAAATGGCGGCATCGAAGCCTTTCACCTGGCGGCCGAGGATTTTCATTTCTCGTGGACTGTCCGTTGCCATAATCGCTTGGTGGGTTTCCACATCCCCGAACACCCTGGCTTTTTCTGCCATCATGTACTGCTCCGAGCACGTGTAGTCATCAGCATCCACGCTAAAAGAAGCAGGAAACCATTGGCTAAAGCACGCCCGCTCATCATTTTCCATCATCCAAAAGAAGGTGAAATCCAACTTTTCCCTAGGCTTGATCTCCTCAATGAGTTGCGCCTTGCTGTATTTGGAAACGCCGTTTTGCTCCCAAAACATCACGCCTTTGCACCTATAATCATCTTCCCATTGGTAACCTGTAGTGTCCCAATAATCCAAGATTTTAGGGGTAGGGTAATGCTCTCGATAGGCTTGCTTCCCTTCTTCTGTTAGTTCTTCGTACCACTGGTTGAATTCATGGCTATAGGTCTCCCCTGCACCCATTCGCCAGCCAATGCTAAAAGGCCTTAGTTCAGGGTACTGAATCCATGGGGGTAATAGCCAATCGGCTCGTTTATCGTTCATCGCTTTTTCCTCCACAACCGTAAAATGTATCGTGCTTCAAGTAAAATTCCAACGCCTACACCTAATCATTTTCCACTTATTTGGAGCGCCCAATCGCAAAAGCCAATATCCACAGGAGGGCAAATGGAGATAAGATGACGTTGACGATAATCAGCCTCATGGCCCAAAAATTGGTGGCATGGCGGCCTTCTTTCTTGCGTGAAATAGCCCACAAGACAATGCCAACGACAGCAAGCACCATCCCGGTCTGTCCTGGAATAAGGAAGGGACTGGCCAATAGATGGTTGCGGTGGAGCAAGCCCGACGAAATCATGGCCTCTTGCAGCCACGTGATGCCGATCAACATTGGCACGGAAAGGCCGCTGCAAATACAGGAAAAAAGTGCTATTTTCGAAGGTGGGCTGCTCCTTTTTTCAAGGGCTCCTTCTTGCAATGCCCATTTTTTGTTTGTCCTTAACAAAAACCACGCGACAAAAGCAGGCACGGCCCACAAAAAATTGGCGGGAAAGAACCACAAAATGGCAAGTGCCAAAACTTTCAGGGTGGCATTGATGTGATGCTGCTTTTCGCTAGCCGCTTCTTCGAACCTACGGGTCGCTAAATAGGAAAATCCGATAAATGCCCCAAGAAGCGGCCAGTAAAGCTCCATGTACTGCCAAAAAGAATCATACCAACCCCAATTTCGGTACATGTCATGCCCCACGACAGCTATGGCTATCAAGGCAGATAGCCAAAAAACCATATCCTGGCGAAGGGACAGCCTAAATTTATTTTTGAAAAACACCTTTGCTTCTGATCGTTTCATAAGAACCCCTCCTGCATATTTTCGTTAAACCAGGCCAGTTTCCCCGTGACCAGATTACCCACAAGGTAATCCGATAGGGCGGGGATTGACCACTCCTTACCTGCCGATTTATACCACATGCCATCTAACTTCCCAGAACTATTTTTCAACTAATCCCCCAGACGGTGAGCCGCTAAGAGACAGTTCGTAGCTAAAGAGGATGTCCATGTTTTCTGAATAGCGGTTGATGGTAATGGATGAGCCATCAATGGCCCTTACGCTAAGTGCAGCGTGAACGGTTTGACCTGCTTCCACTTCCCCCTCGTCGTTCACGTCAGCACTAAATAATAAGATTCGCCCTTCAGAAAAGCGTTGGCCACCGCCATAGTACAGCAGCCGTTGCCCATTTTGGTAAATGACAAAATTGTGTTCCATGAAATGTGTGGGAATACGGTGGTTGGCAATCGATTCATAATCAAAATAAACGACGACGAGGGGCGTGTTGCCAATAGGAGAAAGCCTCTCATCAGCTAAAAGGAACTGCAATTGAAAATTACCTGTTGCCGAAACGTAAGTATCCAAGTCCCCTGCTGCTTGGGTTTGTTTCAGGCCTATGTCGGCTGCTTCCATATGAAGAAAATAAGTCCTGTGGCCGCTAGTTAAAAAGCCTTCCCCATCTGTTGCAGCTATATAGGTCAGGCGTGGGTCGCCCAATAAGGCGAAAAAATGACCGATAGCACCACTTTCAGAGCTGTGCCTCAATGTCAAAACACCTCGTCCAATGGCAGTCGCTTCGATGATGTCTCCCGGTTGCAAGCTGTCGGTTCCTGAAATGCCAGTCGTTTCCAAAAGGAAAAAGTGATCCCGTCCGCGAGCGTTTAGCAACTCTACTGCCACCACTTGCCGCTGTTGCTGTTCAACTGACAAAAGAACGTGAATTTCCTCGGAAATAACCCGGGCAACAAAGGAAGTTGTGCGATCTTGGTATCTGGTGGACAGCACTGCGGCCGGTCGATTAATATCCAGGCGAAATTGTGTGTAATCCATGGCACGGTAACGATTCGTTAACCGAGCCAGCATGGAATTTCCAAGGGCTATGCCAAGGGACAAGGCAACAATCCAAGTAAACACCGCCAAGCGGTCAACCTGCCTTTTCACCCCGCCACTTCGCAGCCGCTCTTTTAGCCTAGCGAAATCATTTGAATAGGGCCGCTGACGGGCAACCAACAAACGGTACGGATGGCCTAGGTTCCGGGCAGTCGTGCCTTCGTAAAAGCCGTGGACGATAAGTAGGCTCCTTCCTGATTGTACCACCTTTCCCATGCCCTTCAAAGGCAAGTGGGAATGGGTTTGGACGGTGACTTCAGTCCCCGAATTTGTGTGGCGTTTCCGCAACCTAAAAAAATACAGGCCCCTTTTCGTTAGTACTGCTGCCCCCTCCACTAAGGTTGGCGAAGAAAATGTTTCAAACCCGTGTCCGGTAAAAATCCCGAAAATGAAACTTAGTACCACGGTAAAAATATTCCTCTTCACTTCACTTGAATGAAGGGGTACGAGAAAGCCCACATCTGTAAAAACACCGTCATACCGATAGCCCCCCTCGCCCAGAGGGTCAACATCCATGTTTTGGCGGTATTGTTGCAGCGCCTGTATGAACGTTTCTTTATCCAAGTTTGATTTTTTCATCCAGCGCCTTATTTTATACTCTAGCATTAGTAGCTGCCTCCATCGTCTTTTAAAAAAAGTGTGAGGGCTCAAGAAACACTTGACGCCCTCACAGCCTAAACTATCTATAACGGTACTGATTTATTGGATGCCTTGCAAGCGGGCGTTGTAGGCCTGCACAATGAACTTAATCGCCTGGCTTTGCGGGCCTTTTTGGCCACGCCATTCCTTCACATTGTCATAAAATAAACCGTGGGCTTCTACCACGCCCTCCCCTGGCACTTCAATCATATCCTCACCGCCTATGATATGGGGATTGCCTGAAACAAACACATTAAACACGTGGCTCCATTGACCCCGGCCAAACATTTCTGAAATGACTGTCCCATCATTGAGTACCAAATGAGAGCCAAAACGGGTGTCCCCAAAAACAGCAACCACATCAGACAAATGAACCAAGCGTACACCCCCACCAGGCACTTTCGTATAATACCAACTTTGGGTCACGAAGCCATTTTCCTCCGTTTTAGCCAACACACCCCCATCACTTATAAAACTCTTCACAAAATCCGCAATGTTCTCATCTAACTCCCCGTGGTTGCCGGTAATCCGCTCAAAATCCTGGATGGTCCATGCCAACGCATTATTTGTGCTAAGTCCACTCAATAAAAATAAAAGGCCAATCACTGCCCCTGCACCGCCAAGAATCCAAGTCAAAACACGATCCCCATCTACAATCAATGGATTTTGATCCTCAGGGAGGAAAAACAAAGCAATACTAACGACGATGAGCACCAACCCAAGCAAAATGGTCCTTATTTTCTTCCCTTTGTCTAACTCAGTCGCCCCTTTAATCTTGTTAAACAATTTTTCTTCTTTTCTCGTTAAATTCATCATCAACACGTCCTCTGTTAAATTTGCCTACATTGGCCTTTTACAGCAATTTCGGAGAAATTTTAACGCCAACTTATCAGGCTGAACATAACCTGTGGCAATTGTCTCCAGTATTACTACATTTTCCATTATACCATATAAAAGCCCCCCCCCCCCCCCCCCCCCCCCCGAAATTCCAATATTTTTCTACATTTTCCCCGTGGGCTGCCTTGGTAGCCGACGGGGAAATAGTGTGGTTTGGACGAACGATGGATTTGTGCCCATCATTACTCAGCCAAGAAATGCATAAAAGCCCCCACCCTGTTCTTGGGTGGAGGCTTTTAGGTTATTGCTATTTGATTAACCGATGGAACCTTTCATTTCAAGCTTAAGAAGTTGGTTAAGCTCAACGGCATATTCCATTGGAAGTTCTTTGGCGAATGGCTCGATGAAGCCCATGACGATCATCTCTGTGGCCTGTTCTTCGTCAAGGCCGCGGCTCATTAAGTAGAACAGCTGCTCTTCGGAAACTTTGGACACGGTTGCTTCGTGCTGGATGGTTACTTCGTCGTTTTTCACTTCATTGTAAGGGATGGTATCGGATTTGGACAAATCATCCAAGATGATCGTATCACATTCGATGTTGGATTTAGCGCCTTTGGCGTTTTTCCCGTGCTCGACAACCCCACGGTAAGTGACATTCCCGCCATTACGGGACAATGACTTGGATACGATGGTTGAAGATGTATTGGGTGCCAAGTGGATCATTTTCGCCCCCGCATCCTGGGTTTGCCCTTCGCCTGCGAAGGCGATGGAGATGGTTGTACCTTTGGCACGCTCGCCGCGAAGGACGCAAGCCGGGTATTTCATGGTGATCCCGGAACCGATGTTCCCGTCAATCCACTCCATATGCCCGTCTTCATCAACGATGGCACGCTTCGTTACAAGGTTTAGGATGTTGTTGGACCAGTTTTGGATGGTCGTGTAACGGCAGCGGCCGCCTTTTCTGACGAAAATCTCAACAACAGCGGCATGAAGGGAATCGTCCGTGTAAATCGGCGCTGTACACCCTTCCACGTAATGCACGTCTGCCCCTTCGTCAACGACGATCAAGGTACGCTCGAATTGCCCCATGGACTCGGTGTTGATGCGGAAATAAGATTGCAACGGCTTTTCAACTTTTACGCCAGGCGGCACGTAGATGAAAGACCCCCCAGACCAGACGGCGGAGTTCAATGCTGCAAACTTATTGTCGCTGAATGGAACGGACTTGCTGAAGTACTCTTTGAAAATCTCAGGGTACTCCCGTAATGCAGAATCCGTATCAAGGAAGATAACCCCTTGTTCCTCAAGCTCTTTTTGGTTATTGTGGTAAACAACTTCTGATTCGAACTGGGTGGAAACACCGGAAAGGTATTTTGCTTCCGCTTCTGGGATACCAAGCTTGTCAAACGTTTCCTTGATTTTATCAGGGACGTCTTCCCAGCTTTTTTCAGAGCGCTCAGATGGCTTGATGTAGTAAGTGTAAGAATCAAAGTCGATGAAAGACAGGTCCGGCCCAAAGTTTGGCATAGGGATGCTTTCAAAGTAGCGGAATGATTTTAAGCGGAAGTCAAGCATCCACTCAGGTTCCCCTTTGATTTCGGAAATTTCGCGGATAACGCGCTCGGAGACGCCTTTCCCTGTATCCTTGATGGACTTGTGGTCCGTAATAAAGCCGTATTTATAGTCAACGGATAAGTTATCCTCGACTTCTTTTTTGGTTTCTAAAAACTCGGCACTCACGACTTTTCCCTCCTTTTAAATTCTATGTATTTGATGGGCCCCCACAAGTGGGATTCCAATTAAGCAAGTGTTTTAGCAGTCGCCACCGCTTCGGCTACCGCTGTTTCGCAGGCTTTCCAGGCGATGGTGGCGCATTTTACCCTAGCGGGGAATTTGGCGACCCCCATATAAACAGGCGCATCGCCCATGTCAAGTTCCTCATTGAATGGCTGGCCCTTGACGATTTCGTAAAAATTATCAGTCAGCACCTGGGCATCAGACAATGTCTTATCCCTTAACGTCTGGGACATGACGGAGGCCGACGAACAGCAGATCGAGCAGCCGGTGCCTTCGTGGCGGATATCCGTAATTTTCCCGTCGGCAATTTTCACTTGAACCGTCACGTCGTCACCACAGGTGGGATTTTTCAGATGGACGCTATGGTAGCCGTCAGCTTCCAAGATTCCCTTGTTGCGGGGATTTTTATAATGATCCATGATGACTTGGCGGTAAAGCTGTTCAAGGTTAGAAAAAGACATCAGAGAAAAACTCCTTCCCTTGGCGGGTGGCTGCTAAAAAGGCTTCCACATCCTCCATGGTATTGTAAAAATAAAAGCTGGCACGCACCGTCGCCGGTTGGCATAGCCACTTCATGAGGGGCTGGGCGCAGTGATGGCCCGCACGCACGCAAATGCCTTCGGCATCATAGATGGATGCCATGTCGTGGGGATGTACCCCATCCACATTGAAAGAAATAATCCCGGTTTCCGCACCTTCGTTGAAAATGGTCAGCCCGTCGATTTCTTTCATCCCGGCAATGGCATGCTGGCGAAGCTTAAGCTCCTGGGCCACAATGTTTTCATAACCCACGGTTTCGATGAAGTCGATGGCAGCACCAAGGCCGATGGCCCCGGCGATGACCGGCGTACCCGCTTCGAAGCGGTAAGGGGCATCTTTCCAAGTGGACGTCACATCCCCTACCAAATCGATCATCTCGCCACCGAATTCAATGGGTTCCATGACGTTGAGCAAATCAAGCTTCCCGTATAAAACACCGGTTCCCGTAGGTCCGCACATTTTATGGGCGCTAAAAGACAAGAAGTCGCAATCCAGGTCCTGGACATCCACTTTCATGTGGGGGAGGGCCTGGGCCGCATCCACCGTCAGGATGGCACCAACCGAATGGGCCAGGGCGGCAATCTCTTTGATGGGTGCGATGTAGCCCATAACGTTGGAAACGTAATTGATGGCGATGACCTTCGTGTTTTCAGTGAGGACCGATTTCGTGTTTTCCACGGTAATGCGGCCTTCTTCGGTCAAGGGGATAAACTTTAAAGTGGCACCTGTCACCCTCGCCACATACTGCCATGGCAAGAAGCTGGAATGGTGCTCAAGCTCCGAGCATAAAATCTCGTCGCCAGCCTTTAGGTTATGGATGCCCCAGCTTTGGGCAACCAGGTTTAGTGCCTGGGTGGCCCCTTTGGTAAAGACGACCTCGTTTTCGGTACGGGCATTGATGAAGTCCCGGACCTTGACGCGGGCACCTTCGTACAAATCGGTGGCGTCGCTTGACAGCTGGTACGCCCCCCGGTGCACGTTGGAAGTCTTTTCCTCATAATAATGGTCAATGGCGTCGACCACTGCTTTTGGCTTTAAGGTCGTTGCCCCGTTGTCTAGGTAAACCAGTGGCTTGCCATGCATGGTTGTTTTTAAGATCGGGAATTGTTCCCGGATGTGATGAACATCAAATCCCATGGAAAATCACCTCGTTTTAGGCTGAAATTTTCGCCTGGATGGTTTTAGTCAGTTCCTCACGAACAGATTCATTGGAGATTTCATTAACGAACGGCATTAAGAAACCTTGGATAATCAAAAGTTCCGCTTCGCGGCGTGTTACCCCGCGGCTCATCATATAATAGATTTGCTCTTCGTCGATTTTCCCGACACCGGCAGCATGCCCGGCCATAACGTCGTATTCCTCGATCAAAAGAAGCGGGTTGGCATCCGCGCGTGCATTTTCAGACAAGATCATGACACGGCTTTCCTGCTCGGCATTAGAACCTTTCATCCCTTTGTGGATTTTCCCGATACCATTGAACACCAACTGGGCCTCGTCTTGGGAAATCCCGTGGTTGACGATGTTCCCGATGGTTCTCGGTGCCAAGTGCTCAATCATAACGGTCACGTTTTGCTTTTGCGTTTTTTCAGCAATGGCAACCACGTTCACTTCTGATTCAGCGCCTTCTCCTACTAAGCCGATCAGGTTTTCAGTGACGACGTTCCCATCAGACAAAGCGCCGTGGGACAAGTCGTAGCGGCCGTGCTTTTGCACATGGACACGTTTGGAGTTGTAAGCCGTCACGTCAGCGTGCAGGCGCTCCATGGTCGCATGGTCAAGTTTCGCATTATCGCCAACAACCACTTCTGTTACCAGGTTGATGATGGCTTTGGAATCATTGACATAAGCTTCCACCAGTTTTAGTTCCGCAGATTGCCCTAAGACAATTAGGTTGCGGTTGATAAGGGAACGGTCTTGCTGCACATAAATGACAGACAACGCTTCTTCGATCACTGTGTTTTTCGGGGCGTAGATGAAAAGGCCGCCATTTAGGTTGATGAGGTTCATTGCTGCCAATTTGTTGGCATTATATGGCGCAGCTTTTCCTAGGTGTTCTTGTACCAGGCTTAAATGCTCGTCAGCCACTTCCGTAATGGGGGCGATGACTACATCTTTAAAGCTGTCGCTTAATTTGGAATAAACGATTTTCCCGTCAACGACGATGACCGTGTTGGCATCCTCTTCCTTGACAAGGCCAGCCGCAACCGCAGGGATTCCCGCAGCAGGGGCTACTTCATTTAAGGCTAAGGTTTCGAAATCCCAATTCTTGATTACTGTTTTTTCTGCTTTTGGTAGGGATAAGCCCGCAAGCTCTGATGCCGCGCGTTTTTTAAGCTCATCCATAAAGCGTGATACTTGTGTCATATGGCGTCTCTCCCTATCCTTAAATTTTAAACATATCGGATGTTGCGCAAGACCCGATGGATTCGCGGGCTTTTGGCTCGTCCTCGATCACTACGCGCTCATCAGTGATCCCAAGCTCTTGCTTGATCCACTCATAACCTTCGGTATCGATGCGTTTCATTAATTCTTTCCCACCGGATTTAACGATGCGCCCTTGCATCATAACGTGAACGTAATCAGGCTCGATGTGGTCTAACAAACGTTGGTAGTGAGTGATCAATAAGCATCCAAATTCGCTTGAACGCATGGAGTTTACCGCGTTCCCGACGATACGCATCGCATCAACGTCAAGCCCTGAGTCGATTTCATCAAGGATAGCGATTTTCGGTTTTAGCATCATCATCTGAAGGATCTCATTGCGTTTTTTCTCCCCGCCTGAGAAACCTTCGTTTAGGTAACGGTGCGGCAGGTCTTTGTTCATTTCAAGTGCGGAAACGTTTTTGTCAAGCTCCCGGATGAATTTGAAGATTGGGACATCTTTCCCATCTTCAGACTGGGCTTGCATCGCTTGGCGAAGGAAGTCAGAGTTGGTAACACCAGGCACTTCGGAAGGGTACTGCATCGCAAGGAATAATCCAGAGCGGCCGCGCTCGTCAACTTCCATGTCAAGTACTTCTTCACCGTCTAACTGGACAGAACCGCCGATAACCTCAAATTTTGGATGGCCCATGATCGTGGAAGCCAAAGTGGATTTCCCTGTCCCGTTTGGACCCATGATGGCATGGATTTCCCCGCCTTTGACTGTCAGGTTGACCCCTTTCAGGATTTCTTTATCTTCAACTGTTGCGCGTAAATCTGTAATATTAAGTACAGGCTGTGACATGTTCAATCTCCTCCGTTTTTCATTAATCTGTTTACACCGGGTGGCGCATAACACAATTACCATTATACTAAATCTTCACAGGCGATTTCAATTATAATGCCCTAAAAATTTGAAATTTCCACAAAATAACTGTTTTTGCTCGGAAATATGCTATTTTGACACTTGCCTGAGCCGGCTTGACGGGATTCCCTCCGCCATAAAAAAACGGCCAGGGGCCGCTTGCTAGCTGAAAATGCTGTTGAATTCCCACAAAATGCCCTGAGACTCTTCATAAGAGCGGACTGGCCTGTATTTATAGCGGTCCAAAACCAAAAGCTGCCGGTTGGCTTCTTGGCGTTCATCGCCACATGGGCTGTCCGTCATGCCTAAAAGCCGTTCCTCCACTTCCGCTACCCGAAACAAAAGATGGTTCATAAAATACCCTCCTTTCTCCATATGGCTCATTTTGGGCAAAGAAGGGCTGTTCTATTCACTTATTTCAGGATTTTCACCAAGTCCAGCATCTTTTGCTTGTAGGCATTGGCGGTAGGCGAATCCAACCTTGTCACCATGCCGTGAAGCCCTTGGTAAAGCTTGGAACGGTCCTCAGGGAAATCTTTTAGGTAAGTTGCCGTCTGCTCAAACAGCTCAAAGATATGGCCTTCGATCTTGGCGATGTCGCCTGTTAGGTAAACATTCTCAGAGGTCAGCATATGGAACAAGAGCATGCTCGACAAAGCAATCCCCTCATCGAAATTTTGTTGCTGGAACTGCTGGATGGCCAGGTCCAAGAAGAAATACAGGTTGGTGCTTTTTTCTTCTTTTTCAATCATGGCTTTTTGCAGCCGCGGCAAGTATTGCTGGAAATAGCCAACGACATTTTCTTTATCCTGGGCCACAAACTGGTTTTTGATCCAAAGGGCGGTCGTTGGATAGGAGCGGATGATTTGAAGCAGCTCCTCGACGATGGCTTTTTTCGAGCGCCCAGAAGTTGCCTGCATGTCATTTTTCAGCTCGTCCTCGGCCCCCTCCCCCGCTTCGCGGGCATAAAGGGCTTTAAGGCCGAGGCTTTTGGAACCCAAATAATCAACGACTTCAAGGAGCTGTTCCTTGGACATGTCCAAAAGCAACTGGTCTAATGCCTGGTCCATCATCAGTTAGCCCCCCTTGAATTTTTCATGAATGTTTCGATTTCATCGACTGTTTTCAGGATGGAAGCCGATAAGTTCTCATGCCCGGTTTCAGTGACTAAGATATCGTCCTCGATGCGGATGCCGATGGCTTCTTCTTCAATGTATAACCCTGGCTCGATGGTGATGACCATCCCCGGTTGCAAGATGCCCCCGCGCCCGCCAACATCATGGGTATCAAGCCCAAGGTAGTGGCCGATGGAATGATAGTAATAATTGGTGACATCCTCAGGTTTTTCGATCAAGCCAAGTTCCTGACATTTTTTAGCCAGTTCGTCTTTAGCAAATTTATTAAGGTCAGCCACGTCAAGGCCTGGCTTGATTTTTTCGATGCAGCGCATCTGTACGTCAAGGACGGCTTCGTAAACAGCCTTTTGGCGCTCAGAGAACTTCCCATTGACCGGGAACGTCCTTGAAATGTCAGAGCAGTAATAATCCCACTCGCAACCTAGGTCAAATAAAATCAAATCGCCGTCTACCAAAGGCTGGTTGTTGGCATGGTAATGAAGGACGGTCGCATTGGCACCGGAGGCGGCAATGGTTTGGAAAGAAGTCTTTTTAACCCCTTCTTGCTTGATGGCAAAGTCGTAGTAAGCTTCCAACTGGTATTCTTTCATGCCCGCTTCAGCGCTGGCCATCAAGGACTCGATGCCAATGCGGGTTTTTTCGATGGCGGTGCGCATCGCTTTGATTTCAATTTCATCTTTGACCAGGCGGGACTTGGTCACCAAATGGTACAGGTTTTTCACTTGAAGGAACGGGTACATCCCCTGGAGTTTTTGGGCGATATCAACTTGCGGGGTGTTGGCATGGTTAAAAGAACCGCGGGATAAATCAAAGTAGGCATGCTCGAAGCCTTCGTTCAATAACCAGGCGCCGAGTTTTGGCTCCAGGTCGCGGTCTGGCCAGATGTTCTCGACCCCGGAAAGGGCCTGGGCCTCTTCTTTTCTCATGCGGGCGCCCGACCATTTTTCTTCAAGCGGCGTCACGTCTTCGATAAACAAATACTCTTCTACCTTGCCGGCAAGCTTACGGATGACGAGTGCCATATTCGAGCGGTCGATCCCTGTCAGGTAATAAAAATTGCGGTGCGGGGTGTAATCGTAAAACTGGTCCCCCGACGTCACTGGGGCATCCCCCGATAAAATAATGGCCAATGAATGATCGGCCATGCTGCCAGCAAGCATTTGCCTGCGTTTTTTTATGGTTTCCATCATGGTGCATCTCTCCTTTAACCTGGCTTAAGGCCCTAAAACCTGTTAGCTTTTGCCCATTATAACATAATCCGCCACGTTTTGCCACCGGATTTTATAAGCCCCTTCCAATTAATCCAACGTTTAAGCATTTCCCCCCTTCCCAACGCCCCTGGCTATTGTTATAATAAGAGGTGTAAACACTTACCTTGGAGGGATTCATTTGAAAAAGCAATTGGCAGAGAACCTATACGAATACACCCTGAAAAACGAACACCTGGAAGTCAAATTCCTGAACATCGGGGGGGCCATCACGAAAATCGCCCTGGCAGAGGACAACTTTTCCGAAAACCTGGTGCTGGCTTATGACGACCCGTTGCAATACCTTGACAACAGCATGTTCCTAAACACCTTGATTGGGCGCACGTCCAACCGCATCAAAGACGGGAAATTCGACCTATTGGGGCGCACCATCCAGCTTGACCTAAACGACGGGCCAAACAACCTTCACGGGGGCGTGGATAATTTGACCCACAAAAATTTCGAAGTGCTTGAACACCCTGGCGGCTATCTGCTAAAAGCCCGCCTCGATCACCAGGAAAGCGGGTTCCCAGGAAACCTCGATATCCAGGTAGCTTATGTTTTGGAAGGAAGCGGCCTGGTTGTCAGCTATGAAGCGGTTACTGACCAGCCCACCATCGCCAACCTGACCCATCATGCTTACTTCAACCTCTCAGGCAACCTAAAGACCGATGTAGCGGACCATCAGGTTGAAATCGGGGCTGATTTCATCGCAGAAATTGACGGGACATCGGCGTTCACCGAAAATTTATTGCCCGTTGGGGTGACCCGCTTCGATTTCAATGACATGCGCCCGATTGTCGCCCCACATTATGAAGGCGGTTATGACCATCTGTATGTCCTCAATGGCAAAAATCCGGCTGCCATCGTTTGGGATCCGGCTTCCGGCCGCAAGCTGACCGTCACCACCACCGAGCCTGCCATGCAGTTTTACAGTGGCAATTACATCGACGAAAGCACCACTTTTGAAAATGGGCGCATCGGGGAAATCTACCTGGGCGCCTGCCTTGAAACCCATAAAATCCCTTACGACTACGCTTCCCAGCAACTAAACCCTGGTGAAACTTACCGCCAGGAAACCCGCTTCGAGTTTACCAAAGGCGACCCAGTAACGGAATAAGGCAACTTTTAACTAATTAGTGGACTATCCAAAGGCACCCGCGCATAAGATGGTGGTAACCGGCAACTTTGCCAAAGAGGTAAAAAGGAGGTTATCGCCATGCGCATTGCATATTTTGAGCCCCATCACCTGGGGGACTGCCTGGACTTGTTTTTAGGCCATTACAATAACGAGGCTTTCGGGTGCCAATTCGACCCGCAAAAAGCCACGGCTTATCTTGAAGAGCTGGCAAATACGCCGCGATTTATTGGGTTTTTGCTATTTGGGGCCGATGACGGATTGGTGGGGATGGCTTTTTGCCACGAACGGACCTGGTGGCCATACGACGAGCTCCACATCGATGAATTCATCATAAGCCCCAGCCACCAAAAAAAAGGCTATGGCTCAAAACTCCTAAAATTCATGCAAAAATACGCCAAGGAACGGGAACTCGCCGGGGTAACCCTGGTTACCAACACTTTGCCCCTGGCTCGGTTCTATCAAAAAAACGAGTTCCACGAACATGATGTCTTCTTCATGTACAAAGGGCTTTAAAAAAAGAGGCAATCCCCAAAACCGTGGGATTGCCTCTTTTTTGTTAAAACATCAGCAAAATGACGGTGACCAAAGCGCTGACACCGATGGAAACCCCGCTCATGGCGCCTTCCACTTCCCCAAGCTCGACCGCTTTGGAAGTCCCGACGATGTGGGAGGTCGCCCCGATGGAAACCCCGATTTCAACCGGGTCTTTCAACCCGTAAAGCTTGATGAGAAAGGGCGACAGGACGGCCCCTAAAATACCGGTCAGGATGACGCAGATGATGATGAGGGGCACCAGCCCACCCGTTGCCTGCGCCAAATCGATGGCAACAGCCGTGGTGACCGAACTTGGGATGGTCGAGCGCCAAACCACCTCGTCCAGCCTAAGGAGCCTGCCCAAAGAAATTGATACGCCGATGGACACCAGGGCGCTTGCCAGGCAACCACACAATATGGGAATGAAATTTTCCTTAAGGATGCGGCGCTGCCTGTAAATGGAAAGGGCGATGGCGCAAGTGGCAGGTGCCAGCATGGCCGACAAATACTGCCCGCCCAACTGGTATTGGGACAAATCCATGATGCCAAGGCCAATGGCCACTACGCAGATAGCAAGGGCAATCAGGATGGGATTTGCCAACACGGAGCCGGTTTTTTTTTGCAGCCATACCCCCAAAAGGTAGGCGCCCACCGTCAAAAGCATCCCCGCCAAGGGGGTCGATAAAAGATCATACATGATGCTTGCCCCCCTTTTTAAGCCCTTTTGTCACCAAGCGGATGACCGTAGCACATGCCCCAAAGCTTAAAACAAGGGCCACCAGGCAGATGGCGAGGATTTGCCACCAAGACCCAAGCAAGACATCGGCAGTTTCCAATATGGCAACGCTGCTGGGGATGACAAAAAGCCCTAACAGCCCCAAAAAGAAGTCGCCCGTTTCTTTGATGGAATTTTCAGGAATCAGCCCGAGGCCTAATAGCACGGTCAATAGCAGCATGGCCATGACGCTTCCTGGGAAGGCAAAAGGCAGGAGCCGGGTGATGGCTTCCCCCACAAGGACGAGGCCCAAAAGCAAGGCAAGTTGTTTTAAATATTTCATGATTCGTACCTCTTCATATGTCTTTTGCCCAGTATATCATAAAAGGGCGGCTGTGGGAAATTTTTTAAAAGCTCCAACACAAAAAAAGAGTTGGCACACGGGAGTGCCAGCCCTGAAAAATGTGGCTTGCCTCCCGAGTTTTGCACCTGATTTTGTGAAAAAACACCCCTGAAATGCCTTATTACCAACGGGTTAAGCGCATTCTTTTTGGGATGTTTTTTGCTTTTTTCATTATACACATAATCTTTACTTGAC
>Ga0268261_10000317_pt1 | contig 29853 bp, 28 predicted proteins | sample TergutNc150P1_FD_190353 | JGI IMG/M metagenome (GOLD analysis project Ga0268261, IMG submission 190353) | Nasutitermes corniger P1 segment gut microbial community from laboratory colony in Florida, USA - Nc150 P1 (SPAdes) (version 2) | ecosystem: Host-associated > Arthropoda: Insects >... | reverse complement strand
GGCCTGTGTTTTGTTGTTCTAAAATTATCTTTGCAGATCTACGTGCCCTGTATAGGGTCACTTTCTACTGTCATACAGTTTGTCCATTGAGTTAAAACTAATTAAAATATTTACAATAACCTATAAATTTTAAACGAGATCTCGTTATCGTTACTTGACTATTGCTATATATATATATATATATATATATATATATATATATATATATATAAATGAGTTTAAAAGTTGTTTAAATATCCGTTAAAATCCCAGCTGTGGTTCGTCTTTTTGTAGCGGTCATCCGGGAGTTATCCGGGGATGTGTGGTTATTGGTTGTTGAGTTGATCTTCACGCAGTAATCTTGTGGTGAATGTTGGGCCCCTTTGATGTGCCAGGTTTATCCGTTGTTAGTTTCTTGGTCTCTACTTGAGGTGGACTTTTGTGTGGTGTGCCCTTATGCGGTCCTGTGTTGTGTTTTCGTCTTTCGTGCGTCGATTTTACTCTTGTTTTCCTTATGCTTCTTAGTTCGTGGAGTAAGTGTGCCTTGTTTTTGTTGTGGTCCCCTGTCTATTGATGTGGCATGTTGCGTATCCTTCCTCTATGTCTGTGTGGCAGCGGTGTGTTTCGTTGTCTTTGGTGGCTGTGTGAATTGTCACACAGGAGAAGAAAGTGGCAAGCCATGTGTTGTTATTCGACTCGAGTTAAAATGCAGTGAATGTTTACACTAATATTCATTACAGAACCAAACTCTACAAATAAATGTAAACAGACACTGTAAGGCAGTGACATAATATCTGCTCTTGAAGAAATCAGTGTTTTACACACAGAATGAAACATTCTTATATATTCAGACGGGAAGTAGGGTACTATTCAATAGACCATGATTTGTAACAACTTCGATTTTAAGCGTAGTTCCGAGAGACAAAAGGGACTGAGAATACATTCCATAATAAACAAGAAAATAAAAAAATGAAAAATATAATATATAGGTGGAATTACACTAATTACGAGTAAGCTACCGGATCCAGTTAAGGTAACAATTGATTATGTAACGAATTGCAGTATATTTCTTTAGTATTATTTGAAATTCGGTTAAAGAAATCCGACGTGTGGGTCCAGTAGAGGTAATAGAGTAACGTAGGATTTCTTTTACACGATTTCAAATAATACTAAATAAAGATACTGCACTTCGTTACATACTTCATTCTTGTCTTTTCTGCATCCGGTAGCGTGCTCATAACTAGTATATATTATATTTTAATCTTTTATATTTTATTAACTTGAAAACTTTTAGTCTTTTAACCTTCATTTTTATATTAGGTACTTATGTATACGCAGACCTTCCACCACTGACGATCCTCCATATTTCATATAAACTAAATGTATAATATACTTTTAATTTGTAGTATGTAATTTTTCCTGTGTCAACGTTTATATAAGGCGTAATAATGGTTCCCAATTAGAGTCTAAACATGTAGCCGTGAATAAAATTGATAAAACCTGGTGTTCTGTGTGACTTTAATACATATATTTGTGATTTGTTAACACCCAAATGGATGTCTCATCGTGAAAAACTGCAGGTACCAATATCGGACATTTCCATGACCAGAACTTTTTAATAGAAGGGGACAAACATGTAATTGTGTGTGTATGTTTGTGCGCATGTATGTGTACGTAATAAAATTGAACGATAATTTGGAAGATGAGGCAACATCGAGCACAGTTTGAACAGGCGGGGCGGTAACATGGCACACTCGCGCGGACGGCAGGCGTAACACCAGCATGGCGACTGAACGCGGAGATACGGGTACTTAGTATGAAACAATTCTGATCAACTTCGTAGGCAATGCGGGAACCGTAAGGAAATTTGGTCTGCGTACTGGCAGCGTGAAATTCAATACACAGAATGACGAAGTGAGTAAGTACTCGTATTTTTCTATACATTATGTGCAATAAAATACACTGTTAATTACAGTAAAAATTTATATTTAATGCAAGTCATACTTAGAGTAAGGTGTCGCTATTTTTAGCACATCAATACAAAAGGAATTTGTAATACAAGGTGCGGCACAAAAGAAATAATACGATGAAATTTCATCTTGTTACGTAACAGTTGTTATCAAAAAAGAAATTAATCCACTCAGTGATTCAGAACAGTGGTTGAGAGAATGGAGGATCGCCATCAAGGCTCGAAAAACACCGCGATTCTCTTCGCTACGGCCGGTAGGCGCAAACCCACCCCGAGCAGTTCAGCTCTTCGGGTGCCAATCCTCTAGGTCCATACCGCCCGTTATCTTGATGTGACCATTGATATGCGGCTGACTCGTCGATCACGTGAGAAAAAAAGCGGCACAGTGTGCCGAGTGTTGGGAGTGGTGGGACCTCTCGTGCGCAGGAGGAGTTGTCTGCTATATAAGCAGCACATCGGTCTTGTGATGGACTAAGCGGGCACCATCTGGAGGTCTACCGCTCGGACCCATGTCAGGAAACTGCAGGTGCTTCATTCCAAGAGATTTCTCGTGGCTGCCAGTGCACCTTGGCACACTGGTAACGAGCAAAATTCGCGAGGATTTGGGAGTACGAAACTTTCCCGACCACATCAGGTCTCTAAGCAAGAGATACGTATCAAAGTTGGCTGATGTGGAGAAATCCATAGTTAGGCAACTGGGCAGATACCTACGCTAAACGAGTGTTGAGCTAATTCTCCTTAACCGCCCAAAGGGAGAACGAGATCGATAAATTTGGGGTGGCTACTTGTCAAAATATGACCATGTTGATATTCTGCATGGTGCCCAACTGGCACTTTTCGACTTCCCCTGACAGATTTCTCCGTGCTTGTTTTCTCTGGTGTGCTCGAATGCCATGGTATAACACGCAAAGAGGGGGCACAGTCAGCACTTTTTCCAGGTATGGCGGTTTCAATTATGTGCCTGAATTAGGCGCAATCCTTCGCCTTAGACATGACCAAACTGGATTAGAATCCCAGAAAGCTTTCCATCCAATGTTACGCTCCTTCATAAAGGCATATTTTCTCCTGAGTAACGGTCCTCAATTTGTTCACCTGGAGTTATTCAACCGCGACGAGATACTCGGTAGAGTAAGTGCAATCCCTATTAAGGTTTAAGATGTTTGTCACTGAGCCCAGCGATGTGGTTAAACGCTGGAACAGCTAAGAAGGCCGACGGACGTTGACTTGCGCACTCGCACAAGTTTCCGCCCTTCAGCTCTATGGTTGGTTAGTGCTGGCACACAATAATTCGGTAAAGCAGATGAGGTTTGATTGGATAGCGATCAGAGAGCAGACTGAGCGAATAGACTGATTCGGGCTCAACCGAGTGGACTTGGATCATGGAATTCGAAAGGAGTAAGAACTAGTGGCCCATTCATGAGCAGTGTTCGAGAAGGCAGAGTTGCTACTATCTACGTATGCCTCTCCTATTCGATGTTCGGAGTGAGCAGCGTCTGATGAAGGAGAGCCCATGCCCAAGCGCTATGGTGGCGTAAATCGATTTAGCCTTTATCAAGACTATCGCGAAGCTGGAGCTTTCTCCCGGCCTTCTTCGGGAACTGAGGAAATGTACGGCGTCGGGACCGAAAAGGATGGCCTCTCTACACGGAGAGGCCAATAGACTAACCGGTGCACCAATAAGGAGCCTAAGCACTGCACCTACTTTTGGAAGTGGAATCTCTCCCTTTCAGCCATCAACAAAGCAGCTCAAGGCAATCCCAAAGTTAACGAGCTAGCCAGCCTGGGCGACTCGATAGAGCCCGCCAGCGGCCGCTCGATGCCCGGTCCACTGCCCGGCGTTCATTTGCTCGTACCAGTTGCTGAATACATGGGCAAACAACCTGCTGAATTTTGAGGGCAACTCGGGATCCCCGAGGGTAGAAAAACGTATGCGACTGCTGTAGACGTGTCCATTGTTTCATCTCGGCCAGGTGGGCTGTCCAGACCCACAGCGAATGGTTTGACAGTCCAACCCCGCTGCATCCTCTGAGACGGCCTCAAGGTGCATGTCCACTGGCGACATATCCAAACCTCTGAGCGGCAAGTTAGCCAGCACCAGCCTCGCAGTCGTCCACATGGTTGTGAGAAATCTGTTGCAATTACAATTGCGATATTTGGGTACAAAGAAGTTTATAGTGTTCCTTAAATATGCCTTCAGTGACTTTAACAAGATTCGACATTTAAGGACCCCAGGACTACTCAAAATAATGATTTTTGGAGTTGTGTAAATGTTCTTGCATTCATAAATTAAATAGCAGATGCTAGATAGTAAAAAAACACAACTATATTATTATATTATGTATATAAAAATATATATACAGCGGAGTTGGTAATCGCTGAACAACAATGTCTTGCGTCATTGTTTATGTTTTTAATAAAGTTGTGTTGGCTTTTTGTAGGTTTAAAAGTCACGAAATAAATAACACTTTTGAAGGAAAATTGGAATGTAATGATAAATTAAGTTGTTTCATACATTAATAATTACATTGTTGTCATAAGAAAGAAACAAAATACAAAAATGATGAATAATTATTGAAATAGGGGCTCAAAAAAGTAGCATAAAACTTAGGAATGTGATTTTTTTCTAAGGAGGTCGAGAATATCAGCTTCATTTTTGTCTCCTATTGGTAGCTTCTTAGAGTACGCTGGGTGCAGGGCTAATTGGGCATCTGCAGACTTTGTCTTTCTTCTGTTATTCACTACAAATATTCTGTAATTTTCCTGAGGGTAGGACATTTTGAAGGAGAAAGTGTAGCGACTGCGTTTGTCGACTTTGACGGTTTTAATGTCTGTCATTTTTAGGTCTCGTTTTCAATTATTTTTTAAAAATTGCTTGCAATGGAACCTGAGGGTGCTTTGAAATAAAAAAAACCTTCGTGCGTCATTTTATTAACGTTATACGATAGTCCTTTTTTTCTTCACGAATGATTGAAACATATTGCTCAGAACCGTATATAGCTCCACTTTTTAAATTTCTATTATTTATACGTGTTGTTTTTCAAGTAGAATCACCCGATACTTACTTAGCAAATCACGCATGACACTGTTCCACTGGCCGGTGCGACGAAATCGGATCAAAAGAGCAACGACAATTCTGCCCTCTCGCGGCCATTTTAGAAAACAGATGTCTGCCGTCATTCCACTAGGTAGACATGGTCGCAGACATACCTCCTATGAGCATAATTCAAAATAAATGTTTTTTGAGTTGTGACACTGTTCTTCTAGAGGTGATATTTGGTTCCTTTGGGAAGGGGAATGCATTTTTCAACAGAGAGGTAACCTACACAGTAACCAAATTCCGTCCCGATGGTCTTGATGGCCTTAAGGGTTGGGGGGTTGGTCGGCGTGGGCACACATATTCATAGCTCACTGCTGTGAACAACTCCATCACGGCACACTGTATGCACTGTGGTCAGCCTGTATTACAGTAGTGCCTTGGAAAGTACATCACATCATTTCTCAAATACTGCTTCCGTCTTCCTCGAAGATTTTCCGTCATCTGACGAGTCAACTGCTCTGGGATTGCTGCGATTTCTTCCGTTTATGCAATGCTTTAGTTCCTCGACAGTTCTAGGCTTAGAGATGAAAACTTTAGTGTTGAGATAGTCCTATGAAATTAATCCCAGGGAGGTGAAGGCGCAGGCCATGGTTCATCACAGGCACCAAGAATGACGTGTTTTGGAAGCATTTCTCGTAGGACACCCATTGATGTTCTTACTATATATATGCTGTTGCCCAATCTTATTCCCCTGTTAGAGTTTAGGTGTCTGTTATAGAGCCCAGCGATGCGGTCAAACGCAGGAATGACTAACAGACAGGGGGACGTAGACTTGCGCTTGGCGCAAGTCTCCGTTCTCAGTTAACCCTTTGTCTTGGCTGTCTTGGTTGTTTGAACCATAGTGAAGAGAGAACGATTCCACGAATACGGTGGTTCAACACAGTTGCAAAGACATCAGTGAGAGTTGTGTAAGAAATGTTTCCACGTCATTTCTCGTGGCGGTGGGGTTCCATGCCCTGCGCGGTCACCCTATCTCTCCGCCTGTGATTCCTTTTTTTGGTTGTACTCAAAAGTAAAGTTTTCGTCTCTAAGCCTTGAACCATCGGGAACTAGAGCAGAAAATAAAGAAAGAAACTGCGGCACCCGGAACAGATGACTCGTCGGGTGGTGGAAAATTGAGTAGTTTTGGAGAAATGGTGAGAGATATCTGAATGACAAACTCTTCAGCCCATAAAATGACAAAAACTGAATTTTTCAATGATAACTGTTACACAATAAGGTGAAACTACATCGTATTACTTCGTTTTGGAAACCGTCAAGTTTTTTCTGCTGCTTATTGTGTAGTGTATGTCTCCATAAATAGATAATAAGTTTTCAAAATTTATTCGGCTTTCAGTTTTGGCTTTTTCAGGGAAATTGTTAAAAGACATTTTCTCATTTATTTGTCACCGCAGGTAACGTTGCGTACGAGCTACGTTTTGTGTGAGTTTAGTCTGGAAAGAACTTCGTCACTATCGTGGATGATGGCAACTATGCTGCCGTGTCTGAACACTGATCTCTGTGACACTCAACTGCAGTATACCGGTTATCAGTAGTCCACGGCCGATCTGTGGTCCACGGCGTCATATATCAATGCTAAATGATCTGTGTCATATATGGTCTGTGACGGCGTGTGTTGAGTAGGTGGTGGATCATCTAAGGTTGTGGACTGAGACCATCTGGTGGAGGATTGGAGGTTGCGGGTTGTGATAATGAGTAATACTTTCAAAATGAAGGAAAATGCAAGTGGAGGACCATTTCCTGCGTATAGTAAGCCACGTGTGATCGGATATTATAGCGTCGACTGTGATCGCAAATACTGTGGAGATTTAAGTCAGTTAAAATACATTCACTTACCTTCAGATTATAATGTTAAATTCGACTTGGACCGTGGACGAACACTTGCCCAAAAGAAAGATGACAGTTATGATGAGAAAATAGATAATCTTTTAAGATGGATGCTTCAGAATTCAAACGGCGGAGACTGGTACGTTTTGAAGCCATCTGTAGCCATGTTTTCGAAGGGTGCATTTGGTATGATGAACTTGTTGACATTTTGCTTATTCATACAAAATTTACCTGAGTAGTGACAGGAGTCGTGGAAGATCAGTAGTATTTGTTAGCAGTAACGCTTTTGGCGTGGTGTTTCGTCCCGGTTGCGGTTAGGATGCTGATTATCTTGGCCAAGGTTTTTCTTGTCTTCTTCAGTCTGTGCAGGGAAGTGATGGTATAGTACAGACAAGTTGTGCTATAACCGCATGCTTCCATGACCTTTCCATTTATTCACTGTTATCCGGTCATTTTGTTTACTCGTTTTTTATGTCATTCAGTAGTATGTTAACTTATAATTAGTGTATTGCATTTGTGACTGTTTCTCTGTACAATGTAGCTGAAGTTGCAACCCTACAATGTCATGTAATGACTGCATAATTACAAAAAGATAAACATTTTTCCCATCATTGCAGGATGCCGGCTGATTTTGTTTGCTTCCGCGGTTTGCTGACAGTGTTGATGTGCACTCCATACGAGAAGAATGAAGACTGGATTATTTGTGCAACCAAGTGGAAGGGAACAATCTTTCTTTGTGCTAAAGAGACAGAAAGGAAGCGCCTTTCCAAGGAACAGATGACAGATAGAGATAAGCAGTTTGCATCATGGGGCTACAAGTTTGAGCAATACATGAGCTCAGGTAACTTTCTAGGGTGTAACAGACACCCTGAAAATTTTATATATCATAAATGGAATATTCCATGATGGAAGGGCGCATGTCACCAGGACATGGCACATCCCCAGGCTTTGGATGGAGAACAAGGCCTCCAGATGGGGGAGGGGGGTGGTAGCTACAAATATATTGAATAATCAGTCATGGAAAGCTGAGGAAAGCTGATGAGAGGTGGTCCACCACCTCTGAGGTTGAGTGAGGTGCTAAAAACAGACTAGTAGTTATCAAAGTATGTCACTGTTATTTACTGCAAACAGAATTTTATCCAGCAAATATCTGTCAAGGTTAACTCCATATGTAGATGAAATTATTGGGGATCATTAGTGTGGATTTTAACATAAGAGATATATTGTTGGTCATATATTCTGCATTCTTCAAATAGTTGAGAGAAAATGGAAATATAGTGGGGTAGAGCATCAGCTATTGACGGACTTGAAGAAAGCCTATGATTCAGTTAGGCGGGGGGTCTGGTAAAATATCCTCATTAATTTTGGTATCATTATGAATCTTGGTAGGTTAATAAAAATATGCTTAAATGAAACTATTGTTTGATACATTCCTGAGTAAGAATGGTCTGAAACATGGAGATGCTCTTTCACCTTTGCTTTTCAACTTTGCTTTGAAATATGTCAGTAGAAAGGAGAAGGAATGCAGGAGGGATTGAATTTGTATGGGACACATCAGCTTCTGGGCTGTGCTGATGTTAATTTATTGGGTGAAGAAAATATGTACTGTAAAAAAAAACTTTATTAGTTGCAAGTAAGAAGATTGGTCTGAAGTAAATGCTGTGAAGACTAAGTAGAGCTGAACTCGGATGTAATGACCTCAGTTTGTGCAACACCTTGCTATAGCATTAATACATTCTGTGATACCAACTAATCCCCCATAAGGCACATCTTTTTTGTCTTGCTTAGTGCGCCATACGTAAGTGCATCTACCTTAGATGTAACAACATTGCCAGCCATCAGTTCCAATATAAGTTTCCAAGAAGGAGACTTGTTGATAAGAATTCAACCCTTTCCTCATCTGTGAGGAGGGAAGCCTTCTACTTTTTCAGGTAGTTATACAAATTCAGGCCTGAAAAATAGGAATAGTAGCGGTAGCGGTGCTTGATGTTTCCCTCTACTTTTCTGCTCCTGTAGTTAACAGAAGTCCGGTAAACTGATGACATGTTTACAGTCACAAACAAAAGACAGGTTTTGAGCATCAAAGAGAAAGTATTGATGCAAGAAATAGAAAATGGAAAAAAGAAAGCTGACGTGATGGGAATTAGGTTACCTAAATTCTACTATCAAAAAGATTAGGTAAAAGAGAACCAATGTGTTTGAACAGAGTGGATTGAGAATAAAGTGATTTCAAAAGCCTAAACAAAGTGATGCTGTGGTTTTAGCAACACAGAAATGACAATGTACCAGTGAGCAGTCCTGCTGTCATGACAGTTTTTCTCATTGTAAATTTTAGTTAATATATTTTTAAGTGTAATCATGTATGGCTATTTACAACTATATAAGAGTAATTCATATTCTTTCCAGATTTTAATTGCAATTTGAATTTAAAATAGATCGTAGTGTAAAAATGTCATTAATATTCCTGAAGGCCTGTATTCTGTCTTAAAATATTTTTCCTTAACTGTCACCACACATGTCGCTTAGAGCGACGCTCTTTTATAATGACACATCTTACTTGGTCTCATTCTAGACGTTATAACCAAGTTCAACTGTATATGCTCAAGTCTCATTAACAGAATGTAGATCAGTCATAACATGTAGGCCGGTAATAAATATTTTGAAAGTGTGGCAAAGGTCATATATTTTGGAACAAACTTTACAATTCCAAATTCATTCACAAAGAAATTAAGAGCAGACTGAACTGCATGAATGCTTGATACCACTGGGTCCAGAATTCTCAGTCTTCCTCTTTGCTTTCCAAAAATAGAAATTTTAAAACATACAGAACTCTGATTTTTCCTTTTGTTTTATACTGGTGTGAAACTTGGTGCTCACTTTAAGGGGAGAACTAGGCTGAGGGTGTTTGAGAATAATGTGGTGAGGGGGTTATTTGGGCCTATGATGGATGAAGTGCCAGGGGAATGGAGGAATTGCACATTGAAGAGCTTAATGATCTATACTTTTCACAAACTGCTAACCGGGTGATTAGAAGAGTGAAATGGGTGGAGCATGTGGCACCAATGGGGGACAGGGGAACTGCAAGCAGTGTTTTTGTGGGGCAGCTTGAAGGAAAGAGACCGCTTGGAAGAACTAAGCATGGATGGGAGGTGAATATTAAAATGGATCTTAAAGAAAATGGTTTCAAGGTTGTGGACTGGATTGATTGGCACAGGATAGGGGCAAGTCACAGGCTGTTGTGAACATGGTAATGTTCCTTCAGGCTCCCTAAGCAGGAAATTTCCTGACTAGCTGAGGAACTAGTAGCTTTTCAAGAAGGACTCTGCTGTGTGGAATTAGCTGTGTGATAGACTTTAAACTGTTGGTATGATTGCGTGTCGCAATTGCCTTGGCTCAGAAAGCTGTGATTGGAAGTTTTGTGTGTTATCAGAAGGTACAGAGTACAAATCAACAGAAGTCGTTGATGGTGCAGGGAACTACCTGAACTCAAAGAACTGCTGCTGCATAGAATCACAGAGCCACATATTCTATTTGCATATTTCTCTGTTTGCAGTAAAAGGTAACCGTCACCCTGTAACTTGCCATGGAGGTACAGTTGGAAGGTAGAAGTGTAGCTCTAACCATACACTGCCTCAGCGCAAGAGAGGGTGGGTGTTCACTGTGAGAGTCCAGCCACTTTAAACCTGTGAAAGAGACCTTACCAATTGTTCCCTGTTTGCAAGGTTACAGAAAATTGCACAAATTTGAAACATGCAGCATATAGTTTGTTCATATGATGAGGAATGTGGTACAGTGGCATATACATGGTAGAAGTTCCCGTTGCTAGAGAACTGAGAAATACAGAGCAACTTATCTAGCAAGTGGAACATTAACCACACATCTGCCATTATACCACATTCTACATCATATGAACAGGATTTGGATATCAGTATAACACAATGTGTTTGTTATTACAAATGTGTCATAAATTAAGATTAAGATGATATGCACTTAATTTTAATGAGGCACTGTGCAGCACATAATATCGTATTAGAATTAAGAATTGTAACTACACATACAGCATTTTGCTATATTTTACATTCTAACAAGGATGCAGTATAACTATGATATGATGTGTTTCATCATTACAAATGTATCATATTTTATCAGGTTTTGAATATTGGTGTGACCCCTGAAGACAGCAGTGGTCAGCTGCCAAAACATATCAGAGAGGACAGTGTGTTACTGTGTATGTTTTAATGCGTAAATTGTTGGTTTTTTTTTAAATAACTATATCCCATTGCATGGAATGAATAACATAAAAAAAGAATTGATATATGTTTGATGGAACTATGAATATTAAATGAATGATTTTGTTAGAGGCGTGTGGTGCAGTTGGTGAAAAATTTACCTTTTTGTTTTATTATGTTTTATATATATATATATATATATATATGTGTGTGTGTGATTTTTTTTAAGACAAGCCAAATGGAATACCTGACGTGACAAAACCTGTGAATGAACGGCAAGAGCTGTGTGTGGTGTTCAGGGCAAAGCTGAATAATCACTGCTTGTTGTTTGGAGCAGAAATGGATGGCATTAAAAGCACATATGCGGTAAACAGCTGTTCAGAGCTGGCTGAGGCCCAGTTCATTGAGCTGAAAACAAGCCGGTGCATTGAAACAGCTCGACAGAATCAGAACTTCAAGAGGTAAGGGTTGTATGGATGTTGGGCAGGACATACACAGAACCTGCCCCTGTGCTGTTCTTAATAATTTGAACAGTTGTTGGTTCAGGACAGACAGATATATCAGAATTGGGAGTGAGTGTCACAGAGCATCAGTAAGTGCTGATATGGTCTCTGGATTACATCACAGTTGGTTGCTTGGTTCCTCATGCAGAATATCAAGATATTCATCTGAGTGGTACTGATGTTGTTTGACCACCATGTTGGTATCAAACACAGATCTTACAAGAATTTGTGATGTTTGGTTGAGCTAATTATATGATCTGCAAACAGGGGTTTTACATTAATTACTGTAGGGTTTGGCAGTCAGATTTTAAAGTTGAGGATCACTGTTCATTTTCTGAGAACTGGAGGTGTTACATCTACTTTTATTGATCATGCCCATACACATGGTTTGTAATTTTCTTACTGTTTCAGATTTAAACTCATGAAATGGTGGAGCCAAAGTTTCACTGTGGGCACGAGTCAAATTGTCTGTGGGTTCCGGGATGACTGGGGCATGGTGCATAAGTTGGAAAACTTTGAAGTTTTAAAAATTCCCAGAATGGCTGGGGTGAGCACTGTTTTTGTCACTGTTTATTACAGATGGAATCAGATTCTAAACAGGAAAGAGTTAATACATCATCTTTATTGTAATGTCAGAGGACATATACCAGAATGTACCTTCACTAGTAGTAGGACATTTATTGTAGCAGAAGACAGTAATGAAAGGTTTTATGTGCTATGGTAGCATAAATGGTATAGCAACTAACTACAGGATGGGTAGTCTGAGGTGTGAAGCCTGGCAACCATCCAGGCCGGCTTTGGGGTCCACCCAGCCTCATATTCAGTGGGTACCAGGAGTAAAATGGCTGGAACATGTAGTTGACTACTCACCTCCACCTACTGCCTAGGTTAAGAATGAGTGGAGCTATATCTCTCCTCTCCTTATATTTTTTATTGGCACGGACAGGGACAATTTTTTTATGTGTGTGTTACATTCACCGCCATCTTGCTTTAGGTCAAGTGCAGCTACTACAAAGAACCTTTGAGTTATGATTAAATGGTTTTTGAACTGTGTCCATCATCTAATATCTTGAACAAACTGCAGTGTTAAAGAAACTGAATGTTTCTGTCTGCAGGTGAAAAGTTGAGGTTCCTACTGAGTTGAGTCTGACAGAAATTGCTGTTCTGAGTCATCGATCCAGAGTTCAGCGCCTAAAGAATCTAAGCATAGCATACAATTGTATGAATCATCAAAAAGGAGTGCTTTGGTCTTTCCAAGCATCCTCTTCTTCTGGGTTGATACTTCACAGTTTCTGTGGTATTTATCACTGATATATTCTGAAACTTGTTGATATTTTTACAGTGTTCTGTAAAATGTGTTTTGGCTAAATGCATAATTCTGACTAGGGTATTCACGTCTATTGTTACAATAATTATGGGGTCAAACAGTGAAGTTCTGGGACTCATTTATCTGAACAGATGTGCGTGAATAAGAAGAAAATTGTTTTATTTTCCTTCATAGTAGTGACTGCAATGTAGTTTTTTTGTCTTTCTAAAAGTTTCTCAAAACAGTTATCATAGATATGTAAAGGAACTGCATTTAATTCAGCAGTTACATTCTTCTTGATATTCTTGAAGTCCTGAAATCTTCTTTCTTTGACGGCATTTTTCATTTAGGGAATAGAAAAATGTCAGCTGGTGCTTGGTTAGGGGAATAAGGTGGGTGGGTGATCACCTTGCTGCGGTTCACCAGGAAGCACATACCTGTCACAGCAGCATGGACAGGGACATATCATACCAAGACAAGCACTTGTGTCCCTGTGACTCCATGAGTTGACTGTTGACTACAGTGGGTGTGAAGTGGCCCATTTAAATATGGGTAAAACATATTCAAAGCAACTTCTCTCTTTCAAAATTGTTGTGCAGTGTTGTTATTTTCATCATGGTTGTTAGGGTATATGACCTGGATTAGTAATTGTGTACATTCCTTCTGACAGCAGTAGAGCAGTAATGTCATATTTATATATGGGTCTGATTTTATGACATTTTTTGGTATAAAATGATGTCTGCATTATGAAATACATGTCACCTTTCAATCTTTTGTCATCACACCCTCTTGTGCTGTGTACTGAATACAAGCCCACAGTAACCTGTCATTGACATGAAGATACAATTAAATTTGATTGGATTTAAAAAGCTACTTCTTTGCACAGAATTGTAGGACTCATTAAGAAGTTGCAGCCTGAATTACATGGTCATTTTAGTGAATCACTTTGCAGTTTTTCAGCTGAAGTGGTTTTATGTAGGGGTCATTAATTTTAGGCACATTCATCAGGTCTGTCTGCCGATATGGAACAACTTGGCTGTCATTGGATGGATTTTCATGAACTTTGATATTTCTGTATTTGTTAAAGCCTGTTGAGAAAATTCAAGTTTCATTAAAATCTGGCAAGGAAATTGAGTACTTTACTTGAAGACAAATTGTATTCATGATCATATCTTGCTCAGTTCTTCGTAGAATGAGAAATGTTTATTCAAAATGTGTAGAGAAAGACACATTTTATGTTCAATAACTTCTTTTTCGAGTATCATGCCATTTATGAGATGTTAAAAAATATTGTAGAGCTGGACAGGCCACAGATGACAATATGGTCAGTGGGCATTGTATGCTGAATACCTGTGGCTACAAACACACACTCAGAATATATTTATAGTACTTGTTGCTTCCCACAGTAACAGTGGTGGCATGACTATGCCACAGTGTTATGTTATACATGCATTGCCCATCTTGTTGTACACTTTTTTGGCTGTGAAATTTTTCAAACTAGATTGATGTTCTCATTGTACTTAGCACAACTGATCATTTCCCAGCAGAGAGGGAAGAAAACTGTCCTTGGTGATGACTAACAAATTTTGGAACATTCATCTTTGTTGCAGAATGTTTGGGATCCAAGCATATGCATGAACTTCTGTGACCGGTTTCTGAGTTTTGTGTGGAGTGTCGTGGTGGAGGAGAGTCCCAGTACAGTATGGAAGTTTGAATGGAGACCACATGAAGATGTTACAGTAGCTAAGATACCAGGGCCATCAGAGTTCAGCTTCCTGCCAACCTGGTTTACTCAGCCATAATTTTGTCACAAGGAAGAGTGGAAAGTGGCTCAAATTTGTGCTTTTAATTTGAGGTAATACACGTAAGTGGAATGCTATAGTATAATTATGTTAACAACAATGGTAGTGAGTTTCTGAAACATGATGGTTATTTCTATGATTTCGGCTTTTGCAGTATCTTACAGTTTAGGATAATGTGGCCAAATTGCTCTATTAGAGGTTTATACTGTACCTTCCCTCTTTGTTCACACCAGGGACAAAATTTTTGTAGTAATTTTGTGCATCATTTTTCAATTCATATTCGTTACTAGGAGTTGCATCATGTTAGTTCAGTTTCCCAGTGCCTATGTGCTACAAGGGGTAGGCAGATGTCGTAATTATCACGAGACTGTTCTAGAACATTGGTGACATGGCATAGTGTCTCTTCTTTTGTGTAGTCTCATGCGCGTAAGCTTGGCTTCGGTGAGGCTGCATTAGTTGACCATCTACTCTGCGTCTAACCAGAGGTGTAGGTTGTGTATTCCAAGGGGGCGTCACAAGCCAATACTTCATACACATAGGGCGATGTTCAGTTACAAGAAAGGTGTTAATATGTCAAGTGTTAACAGTGTAGCGAGTTCATCTGTAACTCCGAGCCACAATGGCACATATAGTTAAAGGTGTACCAAGTTCATCTGTAACTCCGAGCCACAATGGCACATATAGTTAACAGTGTAGCGAGTTTATCTGTAACTCCGAGCCACAATGGCACATATAGTTAACAGTGTAGCGAGTTTATCTGTAACTCCGAGCCACAGTGGCACGTATAGTTAACAGTGTAGCGAGTTCATCTGTAACTCCGAGCCACAACGGCACATAACGGCTTGCGTCTTGTATGGGGCAAACACAACCTTCCACAATACTTCATTCGCATAGGGCAGTGAAGTTATATTAGTGTTTCACAACTTTCAAGGTAGTCCACAAGGTACACAACAGTGTAACTCAGTATAAGTGCATTAGTGACAACACAAATGCTAAGCACTATTCAGTGACACAGGGTCAAGTGAATATACTACAACCATTCATTGTACAATTAATAGTAATATCCATGCAACAGTGTTACAGTGTGATTCCAGTATACAGCAAAGGGCAGTCACAATAATTGTGTTACAAAAGGGGTATTATTTACAAGTTACAGTTTATGTTGCAAACAGCAATTTCAGATGTAGTAGTTAACCATAAGGGTCAACTACAGATTGTTAACAGTGAACAAGTGATTATGAGAAGTATAACCAGTTCAAGAATTACTGTTCAAAATTATGTAATTAGTGTTTGATTGTGAAGTTAAATTAGACTTTGCTTTGACCGGCATTTACTGGAGAACATTACACTGTTCTTAGCATACACGGTGGTCAGGAAAGTAGTGACATTGAATGCGTGGCTCGGCAACTGGCAACACTGTAGCCACACCTCAGACACCAGCCGAGACATACAGTCTTACTTGATGATCAGTGCAAGTTTCAACTCGAAAGCAGTAACACATCTGATTTGACAGCAAGTTGTGTGTGTGTAGTAGTGACACGTTACGAAAATGGAGAAATTAAATCTCTAGCAGCGTTGCGCAATCAAATTTTGTGTCAAACTTAATGAAAATGCAACAGAAACTTACAAAAAATTAAAAAGGGCTTATGGAGAGCATGCTCTATCAAGGACACAGGTTTTTAGGTGGCATAAAGCATTTTTGGATGGCCGTGAGAGTGTGGAAGACGAACCTCGTTCTGGAAGACCTTGCACATCAAAAACAGACGAAAATTTAACCAAAGTGAGGGATCTCGTGCGGTCTGATCAACGTTTGACAGTCAGAATGATCAGTAGTGTTTTGAATTTGAATCGCCAAACCGTCCACGAAATTTTGACCTTCGAACTGGGCATGCAGAAAATTTGTGCCAAGCTGGTCCCAAAAATTCTCACCAATGAACAGATGGAAAACCGAAGGAATGTGTGCCTGGACCTTCTTGAATGCATTGAAAATGACAAAAGTTTTTTCAAACATGTCATAACAGGTGATGGAACGTGGATTTTGGAATACGATCCTGACACCAAACGACAAAGTTCGGAGTGGCACACGAGCAACTCACCGCGCCCAAAAAAAGCAAGAATGAGCAAATCAAAAATCAAAACCATGCTGATTTGTTTTTTCGACAGTCAAGGCGTTGTTCATAAGGAATTCGTGCCTCGAGGACAAACAGTTAATAAACAGTACTATCGTGAGATCCTTGAACGACTCATAAAAAGGGTTCATCGTGTCCGGCCAGAGATTGCGGACACTTGGATGCTGCATCACGACAATGCTCCGTCACACTGCCATCTCCGTGAACGAAGTTTTGGCCAAAAAAGGTATTTCAGTGGTTCCGCAGCCACCATACTCGCCTGATCTGAGTCCGTGTGACCTCTTCCTTTTCCCAAAACTCAAATTCCACCTCAAAGATCATCATCTTGGAACTGTGGACAACATCCAAAAGGTCGTGACAGACCAGCTGAGGGCACTTCCACATGAAGGCTTCCAGCACTGCTAACGGGAGTGGGATCAACGTCTCCGGCAGTGTGTGGCTTCCGAAGGGAACTACTTTGAAGGGGATAAGGTTGATTTATAGGTAAATGTTAAAAAAATATATATAGCACCAGTCTCATTACTTTCCTGATGCACCGTGTATAAGTTTCTCTGAACCACAGCAGGGCGCAACAGTCTTGCAGTTAATTCCTCTTTTTGTTTCACTTGTTTTCCATCATTTCTTGTTAGCAACTCCTGTGTGTTCATGTTAATGTGCAGAAATGTATTTCCAGCCTGACATTTTCTGTGTCTTGTTGCTTCAGGGAATTTTCAGCTACATATCCTTATGACAGGTATACTAAAACCAGTTTCTGGGATCTTTCCCTCTGGATGAAGTGGCTGAGGCTTGAAGTCGACCACTGGCCTCCATCTGGTGCTGGAGTACAGAATGAATGGAGCTGTACCTCAACTTTCTTATATGCCTTCATGACATGCACAGCATCAACTTTACTGTTATTTTTTTATAATTCAAGAACAGGTGATTTTAAATGTTATAGGGGCCAGTAGCTGGGTTGTCTTAAGAAGTGACATCTCACTATGTTTGAATACAATAAATAAGTAAATAAGGCTGTAGGCTGTTGGTCACAACTGTTTTTAGACAATACTTTTATTGTCTAAAATGTGCCACGTAACAGTGATCCAGAATTCATTGCTTAACTCTTTAACGCCAGACGACTTCCAAAGACGTCGCAAGCAGTGTGTCGAAGTTTGGAGGAATTTTGTTCACTCCTATCTGTAATACTGCAGTGTTTTGGTAAGCTGCAGGACCCGTAAAGGTCAGGGTTTTTCTGTGTAGTCAGAATGGACCCCCTCCACCTCCAAAAACCCTGATTTGTATGTGGACACATAGCAACTGCGCAGTTCTTTCGGTAAGTAATGCTGTTCGAGACACAGCTCGCCTTTGTTTATCGCTTGCCCTGCAGTTCACTGTGGGTTGAAATATCAACACTGGCCTATGAAAAGAACAAAAATTGTTGTGTGTAATCTTTTGGGTATTTCCCCGGCGTCTGATTAAATACCCAAAAGATTACACACAATACTCAAAACACGGCGAAAGTTTGAAATCAAGATAACAAAAATTGTTGCCCAGAAAGGTTGTCATTGGCATACTGTAGCCGTATACTTCAGACAATACTAATGCTCAAAAATTGAAGTTTACAGCTACATGAGGACCCACAGACATGCCTTTTGTAGTGCTGGGGTAATCTGTAGGGGTTGTGGGGTAGTAACATGCAACACACAGCCTTCAATCTACTATAAACGTGTTGTGCACCCTCAAATAGCTGGAATTTTATACAGTAATCACATTGTAGCTTTAGATCAGTTTTGCTGTAACTGTAGAAGACGTTCATATCTTAGCGGCATTAGGTTACTGCAATTGTGCCCAGTCATACAGAGGAGTGTAAATAAAGCAGACCATTGTAGATGTCTGTTCCAGTGGCTGGGAAAAAAATAAAACTTGACGAGGAAGCCATCAGTGAAATTCTGGTTGCTGACATTGATTCTGAATCAGGTGCTGAGGCTAGCGATACTGAAGACTATTTTGAGGAAGAAGAGGAGGAACAACAGCACGTCTCAGCAGCAGTCAAACCACAGGCTTCAACAAGTGGCGGATTACCAACCTGGGGACCGCCTCAAGGAAGGAACACAAATATTCATCCTTTTGTCGGTCCAGCAAAAGGTGTGAAAAAAGTGAGGCTCTACACATCAACAAAGACAGCTTGCCACTGTCTGTGTTGATGTTTTTCACAGAAATTTTTCATCTGCTGGTTGAACAGACCAACGTGTACTATCAGCAACACTTAGACAGACAAGCTGGACCTAGCCACTGACTGCCTGACATTATGTTGCTGGACATGATGACTTTCATTGCCTTAGCTCTGCAGATGGGACACGAATGGAAAGACACTACATGGCTACTGGTCGAGACTTAGACAGCTACACAATCCATTTTACGGCAAGACCATTACACGAGACAGATTTTTACACATACTGTGTTTTCTGCATTTTGCAGACAATTCAGAGAGACATGATGAAGGCGAAGAATATGACTGACTGTGGAAACTAAGGACTGTCTTTGAGAAACTGAAAAAGCCTTATGTTAAATTCTATAACCCCTCGGAGCATTTGGCAGTGGGCGAGGTAATTGTAAAATTCAAGGGCAGGGTTATCTTCAGGCAGTACCTTCCAAAGAAAACATTTTGGCATAAAAATTTACAAACTCTGATGAATCAGGGTATACATATGACATGAGTGTGAACTTGGGTAGAGATTCACACTCCGCCACTGATGACATGACTGCAACACATGCAACTGTTAGACATTTGACTAGCAGAGTTAAAGGCTTAGGACATGAAATATTTATGGACATTTTTTCATCCCCAAGACTTTTTGATGACTTGGACAGATGTAAAATAAATTAATGCAGGACAGTATGGCCCAACAGTAGACATGCCCCATGACTTTGGATCAAAACAACTGAAATTGAAAAGGGGTGACGTAAGGGTGAGGACTAGGGCAGTTTTGACCGCATTAGTTTGGAAGGACAGGTGAGAAGTATACATGCTAACATGGACCCACCAATAGCAGAAGGAAGTTTCTGTAACAACAGCAACTGCCCTGTGAAACCTCACATCGTGGAACGGTACAACCGGCACATGGGTTACGTTAACAATTCTGATCGTATGGCTAACAGCTATTCGTTGAGTCGACATACCTTCAAGTGGACCATGAAATTATTTTTCCACCCTTTGGATCTAACAGTACTCAACAGTTGGATACTGTTATCTTCACGTAGGGCTAAATATACCCACCGAGATTTCAGGCTCCTTATGGTGAGGAATTTGATTGAGGAAGCTGGAAATAGCCAAGATTGCCCCACCCCTAGACTGGTTGGAAGACTGGTTCAGGCGCAAAAAATGTTTTGCAACTCGGGAGTCGCCATAACAAACAATGGCCAGCGAAATCATCAACTCAACTGCACTGCTGTCTGTGTTCTTCTCGCAGCCAAAGAAAGGGCACAGTGTATAAGTGCGCCAGATGTGATGTGGGCCTGGCGTGGTGCCTTCTTTCAAAGAATATCACACAAAAGTAAATTTGTAAATCACCCTCTTTGTGACTACTGTGTGTTGTAATAAAACAATGATCCAAGGTGCCACCGACCTTCTGCAGCAACTAGAATTATGTGAGTAATGAACTTTTGACTCCACATTTTGTATAATGCATGCAATTCACAGGCCTAAATTTATTATAAAAATAAGATGAACATTTTTTTCCGGATTAACCAATTCATAAGCAGAGTGCAACATTTTATTTCATTACATTTGAAGGAAAAGTCTATGGGATGCTTTTTTTCTAAGAGTAAGCACTAAAATTCAAAATACCCAGTAAAAAATCGTGGCAGGCTGCGTTGCATAGAGGGATCTATTTCTGGCGTTAAAGGGTTAATAACTTACACGTGTCAGGACTGGTAACTCCATGATTAAAAAACAGAAACAATAGTGAATGAAAAGGTGGCCATTTGTGACATAAGTTGGTACAGAAACAAAGTTCGCATTTTGCATCTTGGTATATGCAGCTAGGAACAAGAGAAACATAATTATTTGCCAAGATTGATTGTATGTGAAGGAAATCAATCATTAGTGGAATAAAACTGTATGAAAATTTGTGTGTGTGTGTATATATGCATTGTTCGGGGATGGGGGACTGTAGTTTTCATCAGATTCCAAGGAGTTCAAGGTCCAGAAGAGGTTTACTAAACCACTGGTTTAGTTGTTCCTACTTATTCAGTTTTATCATCAAAACTTGTAATTAATGCATTGTTTTGAACTGTTTGCTCAACCCAACAGATACACCAGTAACTTAAACTCGCATATGTAAAATAACAAGTGATTTCATTTGCTCTTCTTCTTCATATTACAAATATGAGAAAGGTGTGGACTTGTATTTCCAAAGCACATGGTATATACAGTTACCTTGTGCTTTCACAGACCTAGTTTCAAAACTTCAGTATGCATTGTCACTTTAACCCTTTAAAGACCCAGTTAAATCCCATCTGCCATTTGCTGGCATTATTAGGAGCTCACCCTATATTCCACATTAGCAGGATAGGGTTAAGTTACATAGGTATAGTATGTGTGTTTGTTGGTTACATATTTTTATTTATTGACATGATACAGTTTTATTGAGAAATACTATTATGTAAGACATGAAGTGTTTATGGTGACTAAAAGTGACAAAATATTCTTGGGAAATCACCTGTGTAAATTTGGTTGATGGTGCAATGTGCCATGTAGGCTCTTTCATTGCATAATTTCTTTTATGTCAACAAACACAATTGCTGGGAAACATAATTTAATGCATGTGAAAACACAGTCAAAGATAGTGTTACATATGCAACATAAGAGAGTATTTTGATGACATCGTTTAGTTGATTCGCAAAAGATACTGCTAAAACTGCACTTATTAGTGACAGATGTATAGAATGACAGTTTTTGTACTGAATGGTAATGCTCAGTTATACTTTTTTGTTCACAATGGGTATCATACACTAAAATTGCAAAACTGGCAATATGGTTCACCATGCAGTATTTCTTTTGTACTATGTAGACAGTCAGGCTAACATTATGTGAGGTGACAAGCTGTTACGCACTTCTTTGGAAAATTGTGTCTGTGCAAGATTCTGTATACAGTCAGAGTAGCTGCTGTAATACTAGGTGGTTCAAATATGACCGGGACTGATTTGTGTGTAAACAAGCCGCACTGCGCAGCAGATGTGCGACCTTGAGAGAGTGAAGCCGCAACCTCCACCCTCCCTCCTGCTCGTGTTAGAACCTGTTCAGCCCTGTCTGGGAGTTGCTAGAGTGATGAGCGAACAGAAGGTACCGCGGAGCGTGGAACAATGCATTGTGATCAAATTTCTCGGAGAAAACGTCCCATCCGCTGAAATTCACCACAGACTCCAACAGTATGGGGAAGAGTGTCTCTCACGGACCCATGTGTTTGAGTGGTGTAAGTGCTTCAGAGAGGGCAGAGAGCACGTGGAGAATGAACCACATGATCGTCGGCCAAGAGAGCGCGGAGGAGCCGTTCGGCAGGAAGTGATGGCAACGTTCTTCTGTGACTGGCAGGGGGTTATCCATGTAGACTTTCTGACAGATGCCAGAACAGTCAATGCAGCTTATTACTCAGACCTCCTGGCAACAGACATGAAGGAAAAGATCCGATCCAAGCGGAAGACTGGTGGAAAGCGGGTAGCCTTACTTCAAGACAATGGACGCCCCCATACGGCCAAAACAACATTGGAAACCCTGTGGAAATTGAAATGGAACCTTCTGACACATCCGCCGTACAGTCCCGATTTGGCCCCAAGTGATTTCTACCTGTTCGGAAGGCTCAAATCAGACTTGCAAGGCATGCGGTTTACGGACGACGACGACACAATCCAGACTGTTCGGGAGTGGATACGCCGCCAACCACAAGCCTTTTTTGAAAAGGGCATCAGGATGCTTCCAGAACGTTGGAAAAAATGTGTTGACTCCGGAGGGGAGTATGCTGAAGACTGACATGTGCAAGTAAGTGTTTGACAATTATGGTTTAAAAAAAAATCAGTCCCCGTCATATTTGAACCACCTAGTATTTTGAAGCATGAAATTCATGCAAAAAGTAAATACCTTCCTGAATACACTAAGTCCCTAATAAAGACCAATCTGTTAATGATGTTTACAACAATAATCATTGTTTGTTCTGACAACTGTAATGTTCCCATTTTTTCTTCTCATGCATCACATCAGGGGTGCACAAATCCCAGGTGCCTAGGTATTGGGTGTTCTGTTCATGTAGTGAGATTACTGACAGAGACATGTACTCCAGCATCTGGATGGGATGATATACTGCTGGGATGTGGCATGATCCTGATACATGTGTGGCAAGAGGTTGGAGTGAGTAAGTGGTGTTTGCACTTGGTGGCTCATGAGTTACACATGAGTAGTGCAAATACAGTTGTACTTATATCTGCATTACTCAGTGTTAACAGCCTACTAATTCTAATAGCAATTACTCCAAAAAAAACATTTTTTGGTGCACTTCAGGCCTCATTTCAAGCTAAATGTGAAAGTGGTGATGTGTTTCATGGGTAATAAGTACATAACTGTGTCACAATTTTGTGTACCACGTTGCATGGCCTGACTATCTTAAGGGTGTTCTGTACTAGGCTTATACACGCAACATTTTCAATGGGAGATAATCACAAGGTATTATCACTTATTCTGGAAAAACAAGGCACCATACAGTGTTGAACTCTTCACAGCATGATGGATTGCTATGTTGGTGACAGTTACAGTGAGCTGTGTTCGAGTCTGAGGGCATCAGTGGTGGATACCACAGTCCATTGTGCACCCAGATAGGATTTGACTCAAGTGTTACACCCGTACTCCTACTGGCAGAGCATGAGGGCACTGCAGTTCAGGTGCTACCGTCCTTTCCTACCCATACAAAAACCTGACTAGCTCGCACCAGTTTGCACGCTCTATCTCAGGGAATATTTACTTGTAGGCTGTATCAGACGGACTTCACAGGGTCGGCACTAGCTACTGATAATAGATCATTTAATTACTACTTATTTCAATTTTAACACCAACTTTTAGCAGCCAGCAATCTGAAGTGACCACAGTGGTTGTTTTTAGTTACACGAACATCACACAACATTTACCTCCCTTGTGTACTACCGCTAATGTTGAACTCTTGCCCCTCACTAATGTAACTTTCTCTTGTGATTTCCTACTCCCACGCTGAAAAAGATTATACACATAAGACCTTTAGCAGTCAGTTATGTTCAGACAGTACTAAAACAGAACAAAAGTCAAGTATCTCGTCATCCATCCTGTTGTAAAACTACAAAAAGTTCCTTACAAAATGTCAGTTGGACACGTTTCTGTCACTGAAGACAACCCTGAGTGTTATTTACGACCCTGCTGTTAGAAAGTCAAACTAGCCTTCAAACTGGCTAATTCCCCCCAATTATAATGACACCCTGCAGGACTCATAAATCTATGGGAGGACCAATGTATAACCTTACGTCAAGAGCGTTGAACCTACCCCAAACAGCTACATATCTCCCCCTCTAACTAATCATTAAGTAACACAGTAACTGTTCCAATTATTTCAGATTGCCGCCAACTTTACATTTGTCATGCCCTAAATTGGAGGGGTCTAGATTTTACTAGTGATACCCTATGGGACATAAATATATAAGTAGCGTGAGGGGTTCGTAACACTCATACACTAAGGGAATCATAAAAAACTGCCACCAGTCAGTAAATACTGACAGTGCGCTATATAAGGGTGTAATACGTGGAGACAAGTAACTGACCAAAATCACACTCGACTATAGATAGTCTATATACTGTAAATCAATTATGATAATGCTATAGTACAGATATGAAGGGGATGATACAATGGAACAAGAAAGATAAAATTATTATCTTGCTCTTGTATAAACCCGAATAAATATGAATTTAGAATTTAGTTCAAATCGTCCGAATTATATTACGAAAGTGTTTCACTCAAATTAATTTGGAATACAGAAAACTAATTCAGTCAATTCGGCTTACCTTGTAGTATGAAGAAGCGATGCCACATCGTAATCAATATTAAACTTTGTATAATAATTATCGTTCTCGGAGTCTTGTAGATACGTAGTGACCGGCGAACAGCAATTCCTTCGAGTGAATTGCACGTCAGCAAAAAGCGGGGGTTTATATTAGAGCAAAATGATACATAAACATATTTTACAGTTAAGACAAACTGATCGCGTCAGAGTTGGGGTTAAGCGCTTCAAAAGTATTGGGAACTGACAGGCGCTGAGTTGCAACTGTGAGCGATCGTTTGTTTCGCAATGAGGAAGTAAATAGAACCTAACTGTAACCATTTCAGCATAAAAATCCAAAAAATACCAAAATTATATGTAAAATCCAACACACAATGATTTACATTCGTTACACATTGATCTGTCACACCCACATTTTAATACAATGTAACACACAAGTTACACTACTGGATTTCTTAATGTGGTTTTGACTGGCACTAATTGCATTTGCTACTTGCTTTTGTTCATTGTTTCCCTTAGCAGCTGACAGATTTTCACTTGCCTGCTTAGAAGCTAACCTCGCCTCACCATCTCTATTTCTTGGTTTACCTTCTGAAGCTTTAATAAACTTGCTTTCTTTCTCAGCCAGGATTTGATTTCTACACTCTATAACGTTGTCTGACACTGTTTTAACCCCATCTGTCACCTTACTGCTAATCTGTTCTCCTAACTCAACCATTTCCTGCCTAACGGCTACATCATTTGTTTGTGCAATATGCTCGGTTAAATCTGCTGCAAGATCGCGAATCCTTGTGTTCATATCCTGAGAAACCCATTCTGTCTTTGAGCCACACTCATGTGTTCAATCATCCAGCCTCACGTCCAGTTTCCTCAATTTGACTAAGACTAGTAACCTTAAGGTCTGTATCTTTACGAAGCTGGTTCATGGCCTCAGATTCAAAATCTCTTAACTTCAGTTTGCTAGAAAATTCCTTCTTAAGACTCGTTTTCATCTCTAAATTTTGTTAAACTGTCTAACAAATTTTTATTTGCAATTTCGATTAACAATTCATCAGGTATCGCTTTTATTCTTTCGGCTAATTTAGTGTTCTCCGACCTCATCCTAGCCTTTAAGTCATCAAACTCCTTCAGCACAGTATCCATTAACTCGTGAAACTGACTTGCTGAAATTACAACATTGCTTGAATCAGAATGGCCCTTCACTTGCCTATCAGTGACATTTACCTCCTTATTCACCTCAACAATAGATCTATCTAGTTCAGTTACACGACTTGCATTATTTGCTTCAGCTTCAATGCAAGACGTTTCCTGGCCAGCTTAATCGACGCCCTTTACTAACGAAAGGCTCCTACTACGCAGTTTCCTCGCTGTCATGATGGCAAAATATTACAACACACAAACAATAATGCTTACACTCTATATGAACTAGGTACATTAATTACACTGGGTCTTTAAGAGCTTGTGACAATGATTGTTAATTTAATTCGTTTATCATGCGATAGTGATTTTCCTCTTCAACACCCTGCCCACACTACTCTGGGGTCCACAAGCCTTCTGTCCAATAGGTATCGAAAATTCTTTAGCTGCAGACTTTGGCATGATTCTGACCACTTGTCGCAAACCTACCATTTGTTGCGCAATTTTCCCCTTTTCTTTTCCTAATGATGCAGTTGCATAAATACAGTTGTGATGAAGAGTGGTGCTCAGTGGTCGCGTGCGGTTGTCGTCACCTGATGCCTGTCCGCTGCTGGTCTCCAGTCTCGTTCCTAGCCGTTTGGTTCCCTTAGCGATCTGTACCCATGCTGCAGCTGATGCTGGTTTCGTTTGTAGTCCGCTGTCCTAGCCTTGTGGAGCTCTGCCTTATTTCTCCCCCGGCTGCCGTCTTCTAATATTTTGCTGAACGCAGATGTTTGAGTTACTTTAACGTTGGTTTACTTATGACTAGTGGTACTTTAGTTCCACTCTGTCCAGTCACTCAATTTGTTATTTGCTTCACGGTGCACGGTTTCACTCCTTTCCGTGCCCCACGTTGGGCGCCACTTCACTGCTACCGTCCTTTCCTCCTCCTCCTTCCAGGCGCTGAACTTCCTAGTTGAAAGTTTTGGCCTTCTCAACGACCTCTTTCCACTTCCCTCGATCCTGGATGCAGGCTATCCAGTTTTGATCTTCATTTGGCAGATGTCCTGTGATGTTATCCTCCCATCTGTACTTGGGTCTTCCTTGTGATCTTTTGGTTAGAGGTTTCCAATTAAATACCTTCTTAACTGTTCTGGTATCTGGCATCCTTTGTATGTAACCAAACCAAACCGCCCTTTCCTACCCGTACAAAAACCTGACTAGCTCGCGCCGGTTTGCATGTTCTATCTCGGAATATTTACGTGTAGGCTGTATCAGACGGACTTCACAGGGTCAGCACTAGCTACTGAAAACAGGTCATTTAATTACTACTTATTACAATTTTAACACCAACTTTTAGCAGCCAGCAATCTGAAATGACCACAGCGGTTATTTTAGTTACAAGACCATCACATAACATTTACCTCCCTTGGGTGCTACCGCTAACGTTAAACTCTTGTCCCTCACTAATGTAACTTTCTCTTGTGATTTCCTACTCCCACGCTTGAAAAGATTATACACACAAGACCTTTAGCAGTCAGTTATGTTCGGACAGTACTAAAACAGAACAAAAGTCAAGTATTTTGTCGTCCATCCTGTCGTAAAACTATAAAAGATTCCTTACAAAATGTCAGTTGGACATGCTTCCGTCGCTCAAGACAACCCTGAGTGTTATTTACGACCCTGCTGTTAGAAAGTCAAACTGGCTAATTCCCCGAAATTATAGTGACACCCTGCAGAAATGTCAGGTTTTGCATACACTGAAACCTTTCACAAACACTGCTTATGTTAAAGAGACACTGATGTTGTTGACAGCCATTGTAAATGTACAAGTTCGGTGCATCACAGTTTAGTTTCATAACAGAGACCATGGTTAATAAATAAATGGAGAAGGGATTACATTTCTTTAAGGGAAATCAACAACATGGCTTCGGATGCTAGATATAGTGTCAACATTCAGTTTTGCTCGTGGTATAGCAAGTTTCAGGCACAAGTGATATGCTTTATCTTACCAAAGTTTACAGGAAATGTCGCAGGATTATATACTGAACATGATTCATGTAAGTTATCTACAAATGTGTTCTATGTGAATCCAGGGTTGCTCATCAAGAAGATGTGTGTATGTTGATTACAGCAGAACTATTCTTTCATTTACTCTGTCCAGGTAGATACAGTGGCAATTGGAGAGTTCCCACACTCCAAGAAACGGAAATGGGCTGGATTTTGGCGGAATGCACAGCACATACAGGGCAGTCATACGAACAAGCAGCGACGCAATTTTTAATGTTGGAAGAAGACAGTTTAGATGCACAGCTACAATGTTTCTGGGCAATTGAAGAGTTTCACTCTTCCCAAAACTGCACAGAAGCAGAAATGTGAGAGTCACTTCCAAGCAAACACTACAAAAGACTGCTCTGAGGGATTTGTCATGCAGTTACCACAGAAGTCAGGTCACAAGGGACTCAACAGATCTTATGATCAAGCATTGTTAAATTTCAGCAGTTGGAGAAATGGCTTCAGCACCAACTAGACAGGTGGAAGATTTACAGACTCATAAAAGAATATGAAGAACCTGGGCTGGTATCTGGATATAATGGAGATAACTGTAAGAAAATATTTTACCTGCCTCATCATCCAGTATTCAAACATGACGGCAGCACCACCAAACTCAGGGTAGCATTGGATGCAAGTGCGAAAAGCACTAATGCGCACTCTTTAAATGATAACATTTTTTATTAGACCTACTGTTCAAGGGTTTGCAGATGCTTCAGAAAAGGCATGCAGAGCATGTGTTTACCTGCAGTCAGTCATTTACTGTGTCACATTCTAGGGTTGCACCTGTGAAGAAGGTAACTTTACAAAAGGCTGGAACTGAGTGGAGCAGTGCCATCGGCAGACAAGATTTTACTGGTGTTGAATGTGGAGATAAATAGCATTCATCTCTGGCCTGATTCTAGTATATTTTTGTCATGGATTTCTTCACCTTCTATGAGCTGGAATACATTCGTGGCCAATAGAGTGGCACGTATTCAATAGGCTACCAACATGAGCAACTGGCAAAATGTGCCCACTTTGGACAATCCTGCTGATCTTCACAAAGGGTAACATAGGAGAAGTTGGTGAATCTGCAGCTGTGTTGGCAGGGACCACAATGGCCTCAACCATCAGCCACATCATGGCCTTCTGTAGGGGAACTGAAAATGATTGAGGACATTGCTGAAGAACGCAGAATGAGGTCATTAGTAGCAGCTACAAGTGTACCCCGATCTAAGTATGTGGAAAGATTTTAATCATATGCTGCGCTTGTCAGAGCAACTATTTATATGCAGCATTACAGCATTATTGTCACAGTGCCCATTATCCTAAGTACAGGCATGTCTGAATTCTCGTCCTCTAAGAGCTTTTTCCATTGATCCAAATGGCCTCACCTATCTTAGCCCAGGACATTTCCTGATAGGTGCATCTCTTACAAGTTTTCCTGCACCTAACCTGTCTGAGATGCCTGTAAATTGTCTGTTTAGGTGGCAGCACTTGCAACAAATCCAACAACTTTTTTGGTAAAGATGGTTCACAGACTGTCCTAACAGTGTGCAACAGAGAGGCAAATGGGCCTTAATCAAATCTGCATCCCCTGCATCCAGGTACAGTTGTCATGGTCAAAGACAGACATTTACCTCTGGGGTGGAGAATTGCAGTGGTGGAGGTACATCCAGGATGTGATGGCCTGGTGTGAGTTGCAACAATCAAGGCAATGGTGGGAAACACACGATGCCCCATTCACATGCTAGTGATTTTCCCAACAAAAGTTAAACTCCAAAGGTCCTACCTTTCATGTGTAACTCAAAGGGGG
>Ga0268261_10000316_pt1 | contig 29859 bp, 37 predicted proteins | sample TergutNc150P1_FD_190353 | JGI IMG/M metagenome (GOLD analysis project Ga0268261, IMG submission 190353) | Nasutitermes corniger P1 segment gut microbial community from laboratory colony in Florida, USA - Nc150 P1 (SPAdes) (version 2) | ecosystem: Host-associated > Arthropoda: Insects >... | reverse complement strand
CATATCCATATCCATATCCATATCCATATCCATATCCATATCCATATCCATATCCATATCCATATCCATATCCATATCCATATCCATATCCATATCCATATCCATATCCATATCCATATCCATATCCTGTATTATTTGGGATAGGGAATATATCTGGGAAGTATATCGAGGATATTGTATGGTTTATGAAGCTATAATATTATGGAGTACTACATAATTTTTTTATGGGGGGCTTATAAATTTATCCAGTATACTAGAATATTTAATATCTGGAAATTGGAGGAAAGGAGGCTATAGCTATGACAAATGTAAAAGTTAGAAAATTAGAAAACTTAGAAGCTACTTGGTGGATAATTGTTTAAAATTATCCAAATGTATATTGTGGTACGCCCTTTTAGGGTGTACTACAATTTTTATTAAAATAAGTTAAAGGAAGTTTATAAAATGAATTATTCGAACCCTAGAATAAAACCTATTTATCCTTTATATAAATTAAATGATAAAGAATTTAGAATAGGTGCACAGCTCGGTATTACGAAAGAATTTGAAGACCCAGATGGCTATCTTTGGCATTTGGCTTGTTTGCTAGATGGAAGAAATTTTGAAGAAGTTTCTTCAAGAATGATAAAAAAATTTAAAGAATTAACTATAGATGATGTAATAATAGGAATAGAAATTTTAGATAAAGAAGGATTTTTAGAAGAAACATACGACGAAAAAGAAAAAAATGTACCAGAAAGATATATACCTAACGTAAATTATTTTAGAAGATTTACGAAAAATACTGAAAGTCCGATTGATATACAAGAAAAAATTAATAATTCTACAATACTTCTTCTCGGTCTTGGTGGGGCAGGTTCAAATATTCTTACTTTATTGTCTGGTTTAGGTCCGAAAAAAATCATTATAGTAGATTATGATAACATAGAAGAGTCAAATCTTGGAAGACAACTATTATATAAAGAATCAGATATAGGAAAACCCAAAGTAGAAGTAGCTGCAAAAAATATTAGAGAAATGAACTCAAAAATAATAATAGAACCTCACAATTTGAAAATATCATCACCAAAGGATATATTAAATATTATAAATGACTCTGATATTGTAATATCTGCAATAGATGAACCCCCATTTACTGCATTTAGAAATGTTAATAAGGCTATTGTAGAAGCTGGTGTTCCTTGTGTTTTTGCTGTTTCTCAAGTTAGCCGTGGAAGAGTTTTTACTATAATTCCAAAAGAAACAAGATGTTTTGATTGTTTAAACATACAATATACCTTGGGAGATGAAAAATTTGTAGAACAATTTATCGGTTTTTCTAACATAAACTTTAATCCACCTTCTATAGCTTATCCACCTGGTATTTTTCAATTAACAGCTTATATTGTAGATGAAGTTATTAAAATTTTAACAGGATATGATAAACCAAGAACTTTAGAAGCACAGTGTGAAATTAATTATGAAGACGGTTCATCATTTATGCATCCTGCTTATAAAAGACATGGAGATAAATGCCCAACTTGTGGCAATGGTCATGAAAGTGATTGGGAAGTTTTTAAATATTATAAGGAATAATTATATGAGTGAAATTATTTTGAAAGAAGTATCATATAGAAGACTAAAAAATGGGCAGTATATTGTAGTTTCTTACGACACTTCTCCAATTGTTGTAGATGAAGAAATAGTTACAGTTCTATCTAAACCTGATGTATCCTACATAGAAAAAGATGAAGATTTATTTAAAGCACTAAAAGAAGCAAATTTTTTTCTAAATAGTGATAACGAAAAATATTCAAAAACTATACCAAAAGAAGGAAATAGTATGCTGTGGAAATTTTCACAGTATACTATGATAGTTATTGGACTACTCTCATTTGTTAGTATAATAATATCTATTTTATTTTTAGGAATTCCTACAGGAGATAAAATAATACCCCACAATGTTCCTATATTAAATGTAATAATATTTATATTTGCTTTTCGTGTAATTGTTGGTTTACTTCATGAATTAATGCATATGGTATATGGTAGAAATTTGGGGGCGAAATTGGGAGGTCTTGGGTTTAATATTTCAAAAGGCATAGCTTTTGTTAAAATGAATCATATATGGGTTTGGTCTTTTTTACCTAGATTTAGTGCTTTATTTGCTGGGATTGCATTTGATATGTTTATACTTGCTATTTTATCTTCATTGGCACAAATATTTTATAATAATTGGATGTTAGTTACTGCCTCTTCTGTTTTATGGGTCAGTATAATTTGGCAATTACAATTTTACAAAAATTGTGATGGTCATTTAATTGCAAAAAATATCTTAGACAATCCTTTTATACATATAGATGCACACGACAAAGATTTAAAAAACACTAAAGATGCTCGTGTATGGAGAAGACTTTGTATTATAGGATATATTTTTTCTTTTATTATTATTATTTTTTGGTTGATACCTTTTTTAATGAGTATTTTTTATTATTTTTTTGACAATGTTACATTCACATTTTTTTGATATAAGGAGTTTTTAAAATGAATCTTGAAATAAATTCTATTAATAAAACATATAAAAACAATGTTAGAGCCAATTGCGATATTACTATATCGTTTAAATCAGGCGAAATAGTCGCTCTTATTGGTCATAATGGTGCTGGTAAAACAACTTTACTTAATCAAATAATAGGAAATGTAAGACCAGATGGCGGGGATATAATATTTGAGGGTAAATCTTTAATTAAAAATTCAAAATTTGCAAGACAAAATATTTCTATGATGACTCAATTACACGCTCCGTTAACCGGGGTTACAGTAAGTGGAGCAGTAAAATCTATTTTAAGAATAAGAGGAATTAAAGGTAATGAGGCTGATAATTATACAGATAAAATATTATTGGATTTGGATATAGATAAATATAAAAACATAAGTGGAGATAAATTATCTGGTGGACTACGAAGATTGACATCTTTTGCAATGGCAACAGCAATGCCACAAAAAATTATATTATTAGATGAACCAACAAATGATGTTGACCCAACAAGACGTAAATTGATTTGGAGATATTTAAAAAATCTTGCGAGTAATGGTCATATAGTTATAATAGTAACTCACAATTTACTTGAAGTAGAACAATATGCAGATAGATACGTTATGTTAGATAAAGGAAAAGTTATAAAAGATGGGGCAACAGGTGCGGAAGATAATTCAACTAGTACACTAATAATTTATACAGATAATAAGGATATATTAGATAATTTTAATTTTCCGAAAATTTTAGAAAAAAAATATAATGAAAAAGATGGAGAAATATCTATGATTTTAGATAGAGATGAAATTATAAATTGTATTAATTTGACACTAGAAATGATTAAAGATAAAAAAATAAGCAGTTATAGATTAATTCCTTCTTCTCTAGAAACTGTATATGGAGACATGATAAATGAAAAATAGTATTTTTTTAGGACTTGATGGCTTATTAAATTGGAGTATTACTAGACATAAATATATACTTCCATCATTTAGTATTTTGCAAATTATTTTAGCTGTAGCAATGGTGTATGGTTTAGCTTTATTTATATACGACATAGATGAAATATCTGCTATTTATTTATCTTCGGGAACAATCGTTATGGGTATTATATCTGTTGGATGTGTTTTATGTGCTCAAATTGTATCTGAAACTAAGCAAAACGGCATATTCGATTATCAAAGAAGTTTACCAGTATCCAGATTTAGTATAATATTATCCGATTTAATAATATGGGGAAGTGCTGCTTTACCTGGCATTATAATAAGTATAATAGCTGTGATTTCGAGATTCGGTATAGTAATACATATATCTATTACTAGTATATTTATAATAATAATTTCTCTTGCTACGATGATACTAATTGGTTTTACAGTTGCATATTATTTAAAGCCAAATGTAGTAGGTATGGTTACACAACTTATTATGATAATAAGTTTACTTTTTTCACCTATAACTTTTCCATCAGATAGATTACCCAATTGGACATTCGCTATATATAATATATTTCCTTTTGTTCCAATTTCAAATTTAATAAGAGCTAGTTTATTTAATTTTGGTGTTTTTAATTTTGCTAACCTATTTAACGTTATAGGTTGGTTTGTTATATGTCTTTTTCTCTCTGTCTACTCTTTATCTAAAAAACAATAAATATCATTTACACAACTGGGTATAAATAATATAAAGTTATTCAATTTTATTTGTGTAGTTGCAAAATATTTGATATACTTTTATTTAGTATTTATTTAGTTAAAAATAGGGGGAATTAATTTTAATGAAAAAAAATAAAAAAATAATAATCACATCTGTGATTGTTATAGGTATAGGTATTAGTGTATACGCCTTTGCTATGGCAGGTGCAAATACAGAACCAAGACCAGTTGATATACATGTAACGACAGTTTCAAGGCAAACATTAGAAACAACTGTTACAGCACAGGGTGAAGTTTATCTTTTGCCTGGTGAAGTAGCTTTTATAAATAATACACTTGAAGTATCGGAAGTGTTGGTGTTAGAAAATGATGTTGTAGAGGCTGGTCAACCACTTATGACATTTAATACACATATGCAAGATAGAACAAGGCAATTAGAAACTTTGGAACATCAGCTAAACGATACAAATCTAACACTTCGTAGCCAAGAAGTTACACTAGATAGTTTACGCATAGGTCCAACTGTGCTTGAAATAGAAAATGCAAATTTGAACATAACAAGAGCAGAGCAAGGTGTTTTTGATGCAGAGTTTGCACTTGAAGAACTAGAAGCAAATATAATTAACCAAGAAACAAATATAGAAGTACAAAAAAGAAGCGTAGAGATACAAGAAAGATTAATATCTCAAATAGAATATAATTTAGAAGATGCTAGAACAACTTTGTCAAATACTAGAATTTTATTTCAGGCTGGTGCTACAACTCAAGTAAACTTGGACAATGCAGCTCGTGCAGTAGATAATATAGAAAATGAACTTTTAAATGCACATACAAATCTTGTAAATATTAATACTCAGATTTCAAATTTAATAGCTCAACTTGATACTACTATAGCTAGACGAGGTCAAATACAGCAAAATATAAATTCGGCAAATGAAAATTTAAGAATATCACAAATACAATTAGAGGATTTACAAAATAGAATAAACAGCCCACAGAATTTAAACCAAATAGCACAACAAGAAATATCTATAGAAAGAACAAGACTTGCAATACAAGATATAAATAGAAATATATCAAACTTAAACGATGTTGAAGAAGTGCTTTTGGCACCAGTTTCCGGTACTGTAACAAATATAAATGTTGTAAGTGGTGGCATGGCAACACAGGGTCAAGCTCTTGTTCAAATAAATGACCCATCGCATTATGTTATACGTGCTTTTGTAAATGAAAGACATGCAGGACTTTTAAATATAGGTCAAGACGTTTTAATAGAGGGTTCTATACTTGGAAATAACTTTTTAACAGGAAATATAAATACTATATCTACTATTGCAACAACTACAAGTATAAGTGGTGTAAATGAACGTGTTGTACCTATAGAAATAAGTATAAATGATGTAGATACATCATTACTTATACCGGGTATTGCACTCGATGTTACAATTACAACAGATGTACGTGAAAATGCTCTTACAATACCTTTCTTATCTACTTCTTTCACTCCAGATGGTGGAACATATGTTTTTGTTGTTAACAATGACAATATTTTAGAACAAAGATTTATAGAAATAATAACACAATCTGGTATGGATATAGAAGTAAGTGGTGTAAATGAGGGTGAAATTATAGTATCTCAAACTCAGAATGCAAACAATGGAATGTTGGTAAATCCAATATGGTAGGTTAGTAAAAATGAATGAGCTAAAAAATAAAGAAACAGAAACATCTAATTTAAAAACTATGCTTGAAGTTAAAAATCTTCGAAAAATATATAAAAATGGACATTTGGAACTAGAGGCATTAAAAGGTATAAATTTTACTGTAAAAGAAAAAGAATTTGTATCTATAATGGGAAAAAGTGGTTCTGGAAAATCAACACTTATGAATATACTTGGTTGTCTTGATACAATTTCACATGGGGAATATATATTAGATGGTGAAAATGTTGCAGGTCTTTCTCAAAATAGACTTGCACACATACGTAATAAAAAAATTGGCTTTATATTTCAATCTTTTAACCTTTTACCTAAATTAACAGCACAGCAGAATGTAGAATTACCTATGGTATATGCAGGTGTTAACAAAAGCAAAAGAAGGGAAGCAGCTATGTACGCTCTTTCTAGAGTAGGTCTTTCTGATAGAGGTCATCATAGACCAAATGAACTTTCTGGTGGACAGAGGCAACGTGTTGCAATAGCTAGGTCTCTAGTAAATAGCCCTGCTATTTTGCTTGCAGATGAACCAACCGGAAATCTAGATTCTAGGTCTACAGAAGATGTTATTGCTATTTTTCAACAATTAAATAACGAGGGTGCCACAATAATAATTGTAACACATGAACCCGAAGTTTCAGAGCATACAAAAAGAATTATAACTTTTAAAGATGGGCAAATAGTAAGCAATGTAAATGTAGAAAATCAAATTATTGCTGTTCAAAGAAATCCAAACGATATAGAATAAAATGAGGTGATAATTTGCAATTTTTAGAAAGTATTTCTTCTGCAGTAAAAAGTGTATTATCTCATAAAATGCGTTCTTTTCTTACTATGCTTGGTATTATAATTGGAATAAGCTCTGTAATAATGATAACTTCTATTGGTGATGGTGTATATAATGCAATACATAATGAAATTGCTACATTTAATATGAGCACTATTCAAGTATTCCCTCGCAATGTTTTTGGTCCAAGTATTCTAACATATAATGATATGGATGCTATACAAAATTTACCAAATGTTAACAATGTAACAACAATGATAGAATCCAACAGTAATCAAAGAATACAGTTAAGAAATCCATTAGAAACAAGACGTGGTTCTATAACAGGACTTGACCACAATTATCATATAATAGAAAATATAAATATGCTATATGGTAGATTTATATCGGAGAACGACATAAATAATATGGCAAGAGTAGCTGTTATAAGACCAGAAATAAGTATACAAGTTTTCGGTTTTGTGAATAGTGTTGGTAGGACAATCTATATAGAAGGAAATCTTGGAAGACTTGCTTTAACAGTTGTAGGTATTATAGATGTTCCACTAGATACTATTGCAGCACAAAGCCCACCATCTATGGCATTAGCTTTAGTACCTGCTACAACTCTTAGTAGTCTTAGAAATACTCCAAATAATATAGATGCAATGATGGTATCTATGGATAATCCTATTTTTGCAACAGAAACAGCAGAACAAATAACAAGACTTTTAAATATTAGGCATAATCGTGAAGATGGTTTTGCAGCACTTAGTATGACAGAAGTAATGGATTTTATAGAAATAATTTTTGTTGGTGTTACAGCTTTTATAACATTTGTTGCAGGTATATCTTTATTTGTTGGTGGTGTTGGTGTAATGAATATAATGATGGTTACAGTAACAGAACGTACAAGAGAAATCGGAATAAGAAAATCTTTAGGTGCTACTGGTGTTTTAATAAGACTACAATTTGTTTTTGAATCTATAGTTATAACTCTTATTGGTGGCATTTTGGGAATTATATTTGGAATTGGTAGTGCCCTTGCATTAACTATTGCCGTTTCTCATTTTTCACCTATGGAAATAATAGCAACTGTAGATGTTACAGCTATTATTATTGCAGTTGTTTCTAGTATACTTATAGGTGTTATTTTTGGCGTATATCCAGCAGGTAAAGCAGCCAATTTGGACCCTGTAGACTCGCTTAGATATGAATAAATATAAGAAAAAATATTATAATAATGTCAATTAATACGATATAACCAAATAAAGCCACTGTATAATTTAACTATACGGTGGCTTATTGTGGTTATGTCAGTTTCTTGTTATTATTTTAATCTCTTGAAAAAAGATGAAATTTATGGAGATTTTAGAGATTATACAATTAGTCAATGGTCTAATATATTCGCTAAAGCAATCATAGGATTTGCTATAGCTAATTTTATGGTTGCTATGATACTAGCTATACCTTTTATTATAATAGCTTTTATGATTTTTCCGTATTAATATTGTTAAATCAATATATTAATCTTTGATTTTTATGATTTCACCATTAAAGGACACTAACATTTTTACATAATTTAACTAGTATATATAAATATTTATCTTTTTAGAGATTTTAGCCACTGTGTCGTTTAAAGATACAGTGGCTTTAAATTTAAAAAAGCTCCATAATGAAGATATTATTTTTCCACAGACTTACTATTTTTTGAGAAATACTCGCCAAAATATTTATTCATGTGTTTTATTTCTTTACTAAATTTATCTTGTACTAAAGATTCTAATATTTTTAAAAATATGTTGAAAAATATTTCTAAAAATATTATAATAATTTTCAAACTTAGAGGAGGTACTTATGAAGATAAAAAAACTATGGCTAGAAATTTTGACAATATTATTTTTAATACTAGCATATGTTACAACAGGAACTATAACAACAGAAGTAATAGATATTACAGCAGGTACAACAGTTGTAACGGGAACAAATCTACATGGAATATTTGGTATTTTAGCATCTATTGCTATAACAATACATGTTTTTAAAAAACGTAAATGGATGGCAGCTACATTTAAAAATATGAAAAATCCTAATATTGTTAAAGCTATGAAACAAAAATATTTTGTAGCAGTATTATTATTTATATCGTGGTACATAGCTATTATTTTAGCTATTTTATCTGCAGTTTTGGGAAGCTATATGCTTGGCGAAATACACGGAGTTTTTGTTATTATATCTATTGCTATAACTGTTATACATTTTGTACAAAATAAAAAGAAAATTTTTAATTCGATTTAGTTAAGTATAACAAACTATTAAAGTGCAATTTGGCAATTTGATGGATATTTTCAAATGCAAATTAACAGTATTTACTAGTTGCAATTTGGTTTAATAAAGTGTATAATATAACTCCATTGGTAAATTCCATTTCTTCTCTGAATTTTAGCTTAATAACTAAAATTCCCCCCTTTCCATAAATAATAGGAAAGGGGGCTTTTTATTGTTTATATTAATTTAATTAATATAAGTTGTTATATCTTCCAATTTTCTTCTTGTTTTTGGTCTTTTTGGGTCTATACTTCTATATCCAAATGCACATATTACAGAAATATCATAATCATCATTTAGTATATTAGCATTTTTCAAAATAACACGTGCTTTGTCGTAATTAAATCCCTCTATTGCACAGGAATCTATACCAATATAAGCTGCAGCTGTCATCATATTTGCAAGTGCTATATATGTTTGCTTTATTGCCCAGTCGAGTAATGTTCTTTCATCGAATATATTCATATCATCTTTTTGAAAACTCTCGTACATAGGAATACTTTTTTTATATCTTTCGTCGTCAAAGCCACGTACTTCTTTTGCAATATATTCTATATATTTAGAATCGAACCAAGTATCTTTTCTAACTAATATAATAACAACATGGCTTGCTGTAGGTAATTGACCTTTTGCACCAAAAGAAATATCAGCAATTTGTTGTCTTATATCTGGATTTTGTAAAACAACAAATTGCCAAGGTTCCGAACCAATAGAACTCGGTGATAATCTACCTGCCTCTAAAATAAATTCAAAATCTTCATTATCTATTTTTTTTGTGCTGTCAAACTCTTTTACAGAATATCTGTAATTAAATGTTTCTAGTAATTCTTTTTTTCGTTTATTTTTTGTATCTTTATCCATTTACTTATTTTTTCCCATTTCCCTATAGATAGTCATTTAATTTTGATTTTACATATTCTATATGAGAAGATGGATTTTTAATGTCGTTATTTTTAAGTTTTAGAGCGTATTCGGATAAAGATTTTAAATCACAATTGCCAGATACTATATCTTTTCCTATACCTGTGTTATAACTTTCATATCTTTCTTTTATTATATTATCAAAGAAGCCATCTTCTTTTAGTTTTACAGCTATTTTATATGCACGTGCCAAAGTATCCATACCTGCTATATGTGCTAGAAAAAGGTCTTCCATTTCAAAAGAAGAACGACGAACTTTTGAATCAAAATTTATACCACCAGTTCCAAGACCACCATTTTCTACTATTTCGTACATAGCTAAAATTGAAGACATAAGGTCTGTTGGAAATTCATCTGTATCCCAACCCAAAAGTAAATCTCCTTGATTTGCATCTATAGAGCCCAAGACTCCATTTAAACGTGAAACTCTAAGTTCATGTTCAAAAGTATGCCCTGCAAGAGTTGCATGATTTGCTTCAAGGTTTAGTTTAAAGTCTTTTTCAAGACCATATTTGTATAAAAATGCTAAAGTTGTAGTAGCATCGAAGTCGTATTGGTGTTTAGATGGCTCTTTTGGTTTTGGTTCTATCAAAAACTGTACTTCATGTCCTATTTCTTTTGCATATGATATTGCCATTTTGTATAGTCTTGCAAGATTATTTAGTTCTAATTCCATATCTGTATTTAGAAGTGTTTCATATCCTTCACGACCACCCCAAAAAACATAATTTTTTGCATTTAATTTCTTGCAAATATCTAAACCTTTTTTTACTTGTGCTGCGGCTATTGCAAAAACATCGGCATTTGGGCTTGTACCTGCACCATTTATATAATGCTTTTGAGTAAACATATTGGCAGTATTCCAAAGAACTTTTATACCTGTTCTTTTCATTTCTAGTTGTATTAAATCTGTTATTTCATCTATATTTTTATGAAATTCCAAAAGGCTTTCACCAGTGGGAGCAATATCTAAATCATGAAAGCAAAAATACTCTATACCCAATTTTTCTAAAAGCTCAAAATTTGCATATACTCTATTTTTAGCAGTTTCCATAGGGTCGTTATGTATCCAATCTCTATTGTTTACACTGCCTCCAAAAGGGTCGGAACCATCGTTTACAAGTGTATGCCAATAAGCAACAGCAAATCGTAAATTTTCTTTCATTGGTTTTCCATTTACTATTTCATCTGGGTTGTAGTGTCTGAAAGCAAACATATTGTTTGAATCTTTACCTTCATATTTTATATGTTGTATGCTTGGAAAATATTTCATTGTTATCTCCGTTCTTTCATAGAATTTTTGTAAATTTTGTACATATAAATTATAATTTTTTTTTCTGTATATGGCAATAGTTAATATTGATAAATTTCAAATGGTAAAATATACATTTGTTTTTTTTTTTTTTTTTCGTATAATGAAATTGTATTAATATTACTACATACCCATTTAGCAAAAGTCGATATTTTTGACGAAAAATATCGATATCAATTCCGAAACAAATCAACAAATAGTAAGTAAGTATTAAAAAACCAAGTTAAATTTAACAAAGTTTTAACACCAAATAAACAAATATTTATTTAAAGGAGAGCTTATGAAAAATAAGTTATTTAGAAATTTAATTTCTTTTGTTTTAGTTTTTGTATTTGCTATAACTAATACTTCATCTTTGATTAGTGTAGTAAATGCACAGGAAAACCAATTTATAGCAGAAGGTACTGTTATAAATGTAGATGGACATGATATTTATTTTGCAGAACGAAATAATCAAAGAGCAGTGTTACAAACAAGTAGCGATGGTCTTTTAGCTACACTTTATTTTGATATGCATACGGGTCTTGTTACTATTTCTTATGAAGAAGAAGAACAACAAAATAATTCATTAATTAGGAATTTTGGGAATACTTTTAATATAGTAAATGATGAATTAAGCTTCTATTTGGAAATTGATATAGATAACAATTTTGAAGCTAATGATGTAGTAAGCTATATTGAAGATGCACAGATTTTTGGGAATAATCCGAGGGAACGTAGTGTTATAATAGGTGTTTCACTTGCTACTATATTGGGTGCTGCTCTATTTGCTACACTTGTAGCTACTGTTGCAACTAGAATATTTAATAATATAACACATGTAATTGCTACATCTGTAGTAACTACTCTTAGGAATAATAGCAGACAGGATCATTATATGGCAGAATTATGGGGTGGACAATTATATATAGGTAATGCTTTAACTTTTGCTGAAGCACGAGCAAGATTAGTTGGTAGAAGAGATGTTTGGTCAAGAGATGCATCTTTAGCTAGAGCTATAGCTGGTGGTAACGTTGCAGTAGGTCCTGAGACTGGAGCATTGACTGGATGGCATATGAATATGTACTTTATGCATTATCACTTACCTGGTAGAAATGGCGGTCATTCATTTTGGGGTAATGGTGAACCTGGAAGACAAAGATAATGGTAGATTTTATCGGTTTTATTAATATGCATATTTATCAACCTGAAGAATGTAAAATGAAGCTTTACGAAGAATTTTATAAATCTTTTAAAAGAGGCTTAGTAAAGCCTCTTTTAAAAGATAAAACTATACCTTATATAGATGAATATATGAAAAAAGAGCTTTTAGCTGAAGAATTTATGGATATAACTTTTAATAATATTAATAAAGATAAATATATTCGTACAGAGGAGATAGTTAAAATGTATAGAGTGAATAATTCAAATGTATTAAAAAATCTCCGTACATGGATGGAAAAAATTCATTATATACCTGGAATTGAGGAAATTCTTAGAACAGAACAAAAAGACTATTTATTTCTTTTTTTAGGAAGCAAAGATGGTATAAATGTTAGTGGTTATACTATAACAGGGTTAAGTGAAAAATTTAAAGCTATAGTAAATGTATTACTTAGTACACCACCAAAACCAGATGAAATTTTTGATTTAAATGATGAAGTAGATACTCATTATCTTACAAGTTTATTTTTAGCTGGATATTTGGATGTTTCATAATACTGAGATAAATTTGTCAATTATTTTTTTATATTTTAAGGTGATTTTATAATATGAGCCATTTTACTTATATTTCGTTTCCAAGAAAAATAAATATTGAATGCTCAATATCTCAAGGTTTAACATATAGGGAACATCAAAAAAATTCGTTTTATCCTGTGGTATTTGGAGGAACGGGAAATTCTTTTCTTGATTTATGTTTTTCTAATAAATTTAGGTATACTATTAGTATTGGTATATTTTTAGATATAGATTATAAAGAAAGTTCTAATTTTGATGGCTTTGAATCAGATGAAAATTATCAAGGATTAGTTCATAATATTATCTATCCTTATGATTATTTGGAGCATCCAAAACCTTATCTATTAAAATTTGAAAAAAAGATAGATAATTGGATTATTATAAGAAAATACTTTAGAAATGAATTATATAAAGTCTTGAACAATATTCTTTTAGATGGAGAATTTGTAGAAATTTTTTCCGAAGTGGAAAAAAATAAAAATTCTAATAGAAAATATCTAGAAAAAGCTGGTCCTCCTATGATTGAAAAAACTTTACACATTTCGGAATTATTAAAAGAAAATTCAGAAGAAAATTTAACACAGCATATGATGAAAGTTAAAATAATTAAAGATTAATACAGATTTTTAAATATTTCATAATTTAGTTAAATATGTTTTGAGGAAGCAATGTTTAAACCATACGGAGAAGATTTTGGATAAGATATCCCTTATATTGAAATAATAAAAAAACAGCCATACCTTGAATTTGAAATTTAAGTTATGGCTGTTTTGTGTTTTAAAATCTATTTAGATTTTTGAATTAATCGCTTTCAAATTTATTTAAAAGCTCTTCAAAAACATCTAAAGCGTCTAAAATAGATTTACTTGTGGTCATATCTACACCAGCTTTTTTTAAAAGCGGTATGGAATAATCACTAGAACCACTTTTTAGCATTTCTATATATCCTTCTAATGCATTTGGTTTGTTTTCCAAAATAGCTTTTCCTATGGCTACAGAGGAAGCAAAACCAGTTGCATATTGGTATACATAAAACCTCTATAAAAATGCGGTATTCTAGCCCATTCGTAAATTACTTTGTCGTCCATTTCAAAATCTAGACCAAAGTATTTTTCTAGTAATCCTTTGTAGATTGAACTAAATGCTTTACTATCAATTAGCGTTCCGTTTTCTACTAGCTTATGTGCCTCTTTTTCAAATTCTGCATACATTGTTTGTTTAAAAAATGTAATGTAAAAATTAGTCATATGGTAATTTATTATATATTTTTTAAATTTACTGTCTTCTGCAGTTTTGATAATATAATCTATAAGCAAATTTTCATGTAATGTTGAGGCTATTTCTGCTAAGAATATAGTATAGTTTCCGTACATAAAAGGTTGATTATTTCTAGAATAATAACTGTGTACGGAATGACCCAACTCATGAGTTAAAGTAAATAAAGAATTTATATCATCCATATAGTTCATTAATATATATGGTGGTGTTCCATAAGTACCCCAGCTGAAAGCACCAGATATTTTATTTTTATTTTCATATACATCTATCCATTTAGAAGATAATATTTTTTTAACTATTCCTACATATTCTTCACCCATTGGAGCAAGAGATTTCAAGATTATATCTTTTGCTTCTTTATAAGTTACTTTATAGTCTATATCATCTACTAGAGAAACAGCCATATCATAAGGTTTTAGTTTCTCTAACCCTAGTACATTTTTACGTATACTTAAATATCTGTATAATAAATCTAATTTATTACTTGTAGATTTTATAAGGTTTGAATAAACTTCTACTGGTATATTATTTTGCACAAGAGAAGCTTCAAGTGAAGAATTATATTTTCTAGCTTTAGAATAAAAAGTCTCTTTTCGTATATAATATTCATAAAAACCAGCTAGTATTTCTTTCCGTGAAATAAAATAATTTTGATACGAATTATAAATATTTTCACGTAATACTCTATCATTAGAGTAAATATATTTTGAAAAAGAACCATGAGTAACTTCTATTTCGTTACCGTTCTTATCTAAAACAGATTCAAATAAATTTTCATTATTATTTACAATACTGAAAAATTTGCAAAAGATAAAGACATAGCAAGCAATTCTTCTTGTTCTTTTGGTAGAGTATGCTCTGCTTTAAGAAAAACATCATTCAAATCATGTTTATATATTTGTAATTCTTCTGTGTTTTCTAAAAAACTATTTATTGTTTCTTTTCCTATTTCTAAAATTTCGGGTTCAAGAAAACTTTTAGCAGTATTAGCTTTTGTTATTAGTTCCAAGGACTTACTTTGTAATCCTTGATAAAAAGTATTTTTAGTGTCTTGGCGATGTTTTAAATTTGCATATACGTAAAGATGTTCTACTTTTCTCTTAGACTATATGCTTCTTTAATTACTTCTAAAAAAATTTCACCATTTGTAGAAAGTTTACCTTTATATTTTGAAAAATCATTTAATTTAATTAAAATTTCGTTGCATGAGGTTTCCCAGTCTTTATCCGACGAATACATATCAGATAAATCCCATTGATAATTTTTGTCCATTTCCTCTCTGGACTTTAATTTATCCATATACTACCACACTAACGGGACTGGCTGTGTAGAGTCTGGTATACCTCCACCGCCAATCCTAATAATTGATATTAAAGTTATTAGTATCATTATATTGTTTCCTTTCTTTTAATTTCTCCATATATTATAAACTGGGAACTGGTTCTGTAGGTTTTGCATTACTCCCGCCAGCTCTAATCATTGCCATCAAAGTTATTAGTATCATTATTTAAAATCCTCCTCAAAAAGTATTTATTTATTGTTACATTTATACACATCATATTTATGTATTTCAAAATTAGTCCAAGGTGATACAAATATGTTGTATAATTGTAATGCATATTATATCGTATTATATATAGTTATGTCAAATCATTTATTAAAAAAAATAATATTTTTTACAATTTAACTAATAGTTATGTATTTTTTTCATCTATATAAGAGTATACTTGTTACACAAAATGTGTATTTATCTCTGTTTGAAGTGTTTTTAGTTTTTAGAAAAAAATTATTTACATTTATTCTTAAATACTGTATAATTGAAAAAAAGGTATTATTTTGGTGTCTAAGATTATTCAGAGGTTTTAAATCTCCAATACCTTTTTTAAATCGTGAGTTTTAATGTGGGGATTAGATTGAAACATATTTGCTTATATATGCATCATGGAGGATATTAATGAAACATTTTGCTGAAGGAAGAAGATAAGGAGATATTTATTTTGAATAATGAAATTCATGTCGATGGTCTAGAAGACTTATTTGATATGTTTTTATCTTGGTATAAACTTTTAAAAAAAGGAAGTATTAATAATTTAGAGAAAGCTATAGTTATTGAAGACGATTTTTTAAAGGAGAGTTTAATTTTTTTGAAAAATTTGATTTTAGATGGCTACTCTGATGATATTTTTAATTTTCACTTAGATTTGATAGTTTGTAAACTCCTGCTTAATGCAAATGAAAATCAAATACCAAGGATTATACTTGTTAAACATATGTTCCCTATTTTAAGAAGTGGAAACTCTGAATCTTTTTATCATATACTTTCTAAAATAGGTGGTTGGAAATTAAGAAATAAATTAATACCCAATTCTATTGAATTTTTAAATACATAATTGGGTGTATACCCCCACATAAATATAAAAATTATATGTGTATATAAGTAAATTAAATCTAATTACCGTGAATATAAAAATCTAATCCACAAATTAAAACTCATAATTATAAAAATAGGAGACTAAAATCATGAGTAATCTAATCGATTTTGAAGAAATAAAATATCAAACAGAAACTTTATTTAAAGAAGTAATAGACCATTGTAACCCCCAAAAAGAGCATATATTAATACTTGGATGCAGTAGTAGTGAAGTTGCTGGTTTTGATATAGGTACTTCTTCTAACTTAGAGATAGCAGAAATTATTATAGACACTGCCCTTACTTTAACTAAACAAAATGGAATATTTTTAGCTGTTCAAGGATGTGAACATATTAACCGTGCTATAGCGATTGAATTTGAAGCATACCAAAAATACAATTTTGAAGAAGTTAATGTTTTACCTACATTAAAAGCGGGTGGGGCTTGTTGTGAATTAGCTTATAAAAAAATGACCAATCCTGTAATGATAGAAAAAGTTATAACTGATATAGGTATAGATATTGGAGATACTTCCGTTGGTATGCACGTGAAGTTTGTTCAAGTACCATTTAAGACAAAAATTAAATCTGTTGGAAAAGCCCATGTATCTTGTTTAACTTCCAGACCTAAACTTATTGGTGGTAGTAGAGCAAGTTATAAATAAAGGAGGCTAATTTTTATGGAATTTGAATTATTATATGAACTTGATTCTAATCAGATTAGATACTTGAATAGAAAGCTAGAAGAACATGACGATTATTATATAAAAGATAATCTTTCAGGTGATATTAATATTGGTATAAAACATAATAATCAATTAATAGCTGGAGTAATTTCAACTTTTAGTACAATGAAAATTTTATATGTTTCTACTATTTATGTAGATGATAGTTTCAGAAAAAAAGGATTGGGTAAAAAGCTTATGAAAGAAGTAGAAAATAAAGCTATAGAATTAGGTGCAGAACTTATAAGAATAGATACTTTTGAATGGCAAGCTCCAGAATTTTATACTAAGCTAGGTTATGAGCAAGTCGGTTATTATGAAAATAAAACTAAAGAATTTTCAGAATATTTTTTTGTGAAATACTTACACTAAATATTAAAAATTTTTATTACCTATGTTTAACGTTTTTACACTTCTACAAAATTAAATTTTAGGTCATGTATCAAAATAGTATATTGATAAAACTTAATGTATTTATAAATTAGTAAAACAAAGTATATATATCGTTGTAAATTTTGGAAATAACTATTTAATGAGGTAGATACTCAGTATCTTACTAGTTTATTTTTGAATAGATATCTTGATATTTCTTAATATTTGTTTAGCTGGTATTTAGATATTTAATAATTTAGTAAAAATATAATATTCATTATTTGAAAATTCAAAAAGTGTATGTTGCTAATCGCAACATACACTTCCTTTTATTTCAATTTTTTTAAAAGTTTTTCAAACTCAGAATCGACTGGCAAACTTTTCATCGGAGCAGGATTAACTTTAAGACCATCATCTTTATACCTAGGTATAAGATGTATATGATAATGAAAAATTGTCTGTCCAGCTGCTATTTCATTGTTTTGCAATATATTTATTCCATCACATTCTAGCTTTTCTTTCAAATTTTTTGCTACTTTCTGTACAAAATTAAAAATATTCTCTGTATATGGAGATTGTAAATCATAAATATCTTTATAATGTTTTTTTGGTACTACAAGAGTATGCCCAATACTTGCAGGGAAAACATCAAAAAATGCCTTAAAATTATTATCTTCAAAAACTGTATAAGATGGTAACTCACCTTTTACAATTTTGCAAAAAATACATTCCATTTTTATCCTCTAATTGTTTTTTATTATAATTCACTTATCTCAGCACAAATATCTTTTGTACTGTCATATATAGTTTTATATATTTCATATGCTTTTTTGTATTTTTCTACTTTTTGCTTGTTTGGTATAAATTTGTCTTGATAATGTACAAAATTCTTGGCACATTCTTTTAAATCTTTGAACCATTTTACTCCAACAGCAGCTATCATAGCAGCACCAAATCCCGGTCCTTGTTCTGTTTTAAGTGTAATAACTGAACTATCAAAAATATCAGCTTGCATTTGTAACCAAATTTTATTTTTGGCACCACCACCTACAGAAACTATACTTTCAAATTTATGTCCCACAGACTCCATTATAGTAGCACAATCTTTCAAAGAAAATGTTATTCCCTCCAAAACTGCTTTTGCAAAATGTTTTTTTGTATGATTAGTATCTATACCAATAAAACTACCACGTATTTTACTATTTGTATGTGGTGTGCGTTCCCCTACTATATATGGAGTAAAAAATAAATTTGTTTCTAAATCTTCTATTCCATCTAATAATTCATTGTAATCTTCATCATTTGAAAAATTTTGTTTGAACCAACTAAGACTATGACCAGCACTAAGTGTTACACCCATGGAATAATAAGAGTCTTTAAGACCATGATTAAAATAATGAAGTTTACCATCGTAACCATTATGTTTTTCTTCATATGTTAGAAAAACACCACTTGTACCAATACTTGCCATTGATTTTTCTTTATCCACTATACCAGAGCCAATAGCTGCACAAGCATTATCTGCACCACCTGCAAAAATTTTTATCTCTTTTTCAAAACCAAAATCCGATTGTAAATTTGGCAATAAATTGCCTATAAAATCTGTAGAATTTACAAGATTAGGTAATATATTTTTGTCTATATTAAACTTATCTGTTATTTCATTACTCCATTTTTTGTTTAAAACATCTAACATTAAAGTACCTGCAGCGTCGGAGTAGTCCATATTTATATTACCTGTTAAATAATATCCCAAATAATCTTTTGGTAGCACTATATATTTTATTTTTTCCCAAATTTCTGGTTCATTTTCTTGTATCCACAATATTTTCGGAAGTGTAAATCCTTCTAATGCGGTATTTTTAGTTATATCTACTATGTTCGGTAGTTCTTTTAAAATAGTTTGACATTGTTTTGTTGTTCTAACATCATTCCAAAGTATAGCATTTCTCAGTACATTCTTCTTTTCATCTAAAACAATAAGGCTGTGCATTTGACCAGAAAAACTAATACCTTCTAAACCAGTTTTTATATTTGGTACAGTTTTTACTAATTTTTCAAATACTATTTTCATAGCTAAAACCCAATTTTGAGGATTCTGTTCGCTATATCCCGATTTTGGAATATGTAATTCATATTCAGAAGATTCTGTAGCTACTACGTCGCCTTTTTTATTCAAAAGTAACCCTTTTAAAGAACTTGTACCTAAATCTATCCCAAGTACGTACATTAATACCACCTCTTATTTATTTTTATTTTCTTTGATTATTGCCTCCCATAAACCATTTATATATGTTACCCCCATAGCTCTATCATATAGACCATATCCCGGTCTTGCTACCTCTCCCCAGACCATTCTACCATGGTCTGGTCTGTATATACCTTTAAAATTTATATCATACAATGCTTTTACAACTTCATACATATCTACATTTCCATCGCTAGAAAGATGAGATGCTTCGTCAAACTTACCAGCCTCATGAATTTTTACATTTCTTATATGCATAAAATGAATTTTATTTCCGAATTTTCTTATCATTTTTGGTAAATCATTATCTACCCTAGAACCAAGAGAACCTGTACAAAATGTAAGACTGTTTGAGGGGCTATCTACCAAATTTAATATACGTTCTATATTTTTTTCGTTTGTAGTTATTCTAGGTAATCCAAAAATAGACCATGGTGGGTCATCTGGGTGTATTGCCATTTTTACATTATATTCTTCGGCTGTTGGTATTATCCTAGATAAAAAATTGTACAGATTTTCAAATAAATCATCTTCTGTAACTCCTTTGTATCTTTCAAATAGATTTTTTAAAATTGGTAACTTTTCAGCTTCCCAACCAGGTAGAGAATAGCCTTTGGAATTGCTATTTATTTCGTTAAACATTTCTTCTGGAGTTTTACCTTCTATTAAATTTTTATCGTAAGAAAGTACATTTGACCCATCTTCCAGCATTTTTGCAAGGTCTGACCTTGCCCAGTCAAATACAGGCATAAAATTGTAGCAAATAGTATTTATACCAACTTCACTTAAATTTTTTATACATTGTTTATAATTTTCTATTAATTTTGGAGTATCTGGACTATTTAACTTTATTTCTTCGTGTATATTTACGCTTTCTACAGCCATAAAATCAAGTCCAGCTTCTTCTATTATTTTTTTTCTCTCAATTATTGCTTCTTTTTGCCATACATCTCCAACAGGTATTTCTTGTAGTGCAGAAACTATACCAACAACTCCTGGTATTTGTCTTATATTTTCTAGTGTTACACTATCATCTTTTGGACCAAACCAACGTAATGTTGCTTTCATATATTTTCCTTTCTAAAAGCCATCTGTATATAGTTCATCTAAAGCATATCTTACAGCATATAATCCTTTTGTCATTAATGTAAAATATTCTTGTACATATCCTACTATTCCACTATAACCACCGATGTTATCATCCCATTCTTCTTCACCATCATATGTTGATGATAAATCTATACCAAATATAGCTTTGTTTTTTAATAGTTCTATCGTTTTTCTATTAAAAATATTTTCTTCTCCAAGTTTATAATCTTTGAAAATTGGTATTAGAGTATCTAAAAGTGGGTCTGGACTTAATTCCATTGGCTCTCCTTTATCATCTATCTGCACTAAATATCTAAACCAACCAGCAATAAAAAATGATAAATCTGACAAATTCATATCTGGTACTTCCCAAAATTCAAAGCCATCATCAGTATAACAATATTTTTCTCTAGTTTTTAAAGTTTCACCAAAACGAACAGGTATTTTTTGGGATGTATCAGTTGCAATTCTCTGTGGAGTATCTGGTATAAAAGGATTTGGAAAACGTTTTTCTATTACCTCGTTTATAAAATCTTTTGGACTTATAACTTCTGGGTCTGGTACAAACGGCAATAATACATTATAACCTACACTTTTTATAAGCTCTACAAGAGCCTCGTCTTTCATAGCTTCACTTACAGATTTATATCCTAATAAACAACCAAATATAGCTATTATTGTGTGTAGTGGATTAAGACAAGCACCGACTTTCATTTTTTCTACATTAATTACAGTTTCTCTATCTGTAAATATAATTCCCGCCTCTTCAAGCGGTGGTCTACCATTTGGAAATAAATCTTCTATTACAAGGTATCCTGTTTCTTCTGCATTTACAAACGATGCTACTGTAGAATTTTTATCTGTTTTTGTTATTTCTGTATCTTCGTAACCTAGATTTTTCAAATAATCAGCTATAATATTACTTGGCATTGGTGTTATTTTATCTATCATTGTAATAGGATATGACACATTTTCTGATATGTATTTCAAAAAATCTTCATTTACATATTCCTTTTTTAACCATTCATTTGCAATTGTTAATACAGATTTTTTTAGCAAATCACCATTGTAAGAACAATTATCCATACTTACAAGAGCTATAGGCATTTTGTTTTTTTCATACCTTTTTATTAAAAGATATGTAAGAAGAGCTGGTATACTTTTTGCATTTTGTGGTAAATCTGAAATTTCCTTTTGTATATAAGGTAATATATTGCCATTAATATCGTGAGTTTGGTATCCTTTTTCTGTTATGGTCAAACTCACTATTTGCAAGCTATTTTTAATAAATATTTCTATAAGTCTATCTTTCCCACTAGACATATTTAGACTTTCAGATATAGATGCCAATATTTCTAATTCTTTATTTCCATCTGCAAAAATAGTAACAACAGTTGATAAATTGTCATAAGGTAAAAAAGATTTTTCTATAATTTCCTCATCGTAAGATTCACAAACTATAATTCCCTTATTATACTTACCGCTGTTTAATAATTTTTGTAAACAAAGAGCAGGAAAAGCTCTAAATATATTACCAGCACCGAAATGTAACCATGTCGGTTCTTCTTTCGTGTTTTTTGTTATTTCTTCTATATTAAATTTAGGTAAAATAAAACCTTTTTGTTCCCATTTTTCTTTATTTTTTATGTCTTCAAAATCTAAACGCAAAATATTAAACCTCCAGTTTTATAAATTAAACTAAAAAGCAATTTTAATTTTAATAAATAGTTATAGATGATGTTTCTACTTTTATTTCTTCATTTTTTTGACGTGTAAGTTTTGCCTTGTTTCCATTTCCATCTTCTAGTGAGAGTTTTTCCAATTCATACTTATTAAAAAAATTTATAACATCTGTACCAATAAAAGTATTCCAATTTCGATTCTTTTTTTGCGTTTCGTCTAAATCTTCTAAAATTTCTTCTGTAGTTTCCAAAAAAATATCCTCCTATGTGAGTTTTTTATATTTAAAAATTTGTATATTTCGTAAAAAAACATTAACATAAATAACCTTAACTTTCAATAGTTTTTATACACAATTTTTAATTTTAATGTAGGAGCTTTTTAATGTGTTGACAAAAAATATTTAATATGTTAAATTATAAAACATATGAAACATATATGTTTTATATAGATTGAAGGTATGAGATGAATCTAAATGTAGATTATATGATAAGTATTATACCACTTATGACATCTGCAGCTACATACACTATCAAGATAACTGTGCTTGGAGTTTTTTTCTCGTTTTTAATAGGAATAGCAGGAAATATTGTTTATTATTATAAAATACCATTTTTGAGTGGCTTTTTCAAAGGATATACGGAGATTTCTAGAAACACTCCAATAATAGCACAGTTGTTTTTTCTTTTTTTTGGGTTACCCCAAGTAGGTATAACACTAAGTGGATTTGTATGTGGTGTAATAGCTCTTAGTTTTTTAGGTGGTAGCTATATGGTAGAGGCATTGAGGAGCGGTATAGAATCTGTTTCCAAAATACAAAAAGAGAGTGGATTTGCACTTGCTTTATCAAAAACACAGATACTTGTATATATTATATTACCACAAGCATTGAGAACATCGCTTCAAGGTTTATTTGCAAATGTTATTTTTTTGTTACGAGAAAGCTCTCTTATCGGTGCTATAGCAGTACCAGAGCTTATGCATGTAGCAAGAAGTGAAATATCCATGTTTTTTCGTACAGAAGAAGTATTACTAATGCTAACTTTTTATTACATTATTTTAATCGCACCAATTAGCATATTTTTTACCTTTTTAGAAAAGAGGTTAAGATATGCAAGATAATATGAATTGGTTAGAATTTTTAATATCAGAACGTGTACTACTTTTAGATGGTATTTATCAAACAATATATGTATCTTTGATTGCTCTTTTTTATAGTTTGATAGGTGGTCTATTGGTAGGCTTTATAAGATGTATACCAAATAAAATATCAGCTTTTATATCTCGTATATATTTAGAAAGTTTTCGTATTATACCTCTAATTGTTTGGTTGTTTGCTGCATTTTTTTTAATACCGAGATTTATGGGTCGTGGATTTAGTAGTGAGGCATCTGCTATATGGGTTTTTACATTATGGGGTAGTGCCGAAATAGGAGAGCTTGTAAAGGGTGCTATACAAAGTTTACCAACTATACAGCGTGAAAGTGCATTGGCATTAGGTCTATCCAAAACACAGCTATATATGTATATACTTATACCACAAGCTGTACGTAGGTTAATACCAACAGTTATAAATATGGCAACACGTATTATAAAAACAACATCTATGTTAGATTTTGTTGGAGTTATAGAAATTGTTGCACGCAGCAGACAAATTATAGAGCGTACTGTAGAACCTTTTATTATATGGAGTTTTGTTTTCTTTTTTTTCTTTTTTTTATGCTATCCATTAACGCTTTGGAGTAGACATTTGGAAAAGAAATTTAGATAATTATTAAAATAAAAGAATTAAAAGAGGTGATATTTTATAGAAAATCTTTTGGAACTTAGAAATATAACAAAATCTTTTGGAGATAAAAAAGTATTAGACAAAGTAAATTTAAATGTAAAAGAAGGTAGTGCTATCGTTATTCTAGGACCTAGTGGCTGTGGTAAAAGTACATTGCTTAGGTGTATAAATGGTCTTGAAAAAACAGATGATGGTGAACTCGTATTTAACAATATAAAATATGGAGATGAAAAAACAAATTGGAGAAATATAAGAGGTCAAATAGGTATGGTTTTTCAAAGTTACGAACTATACCCACATATGAATGTTTTAGACAATTTATTATTATCACCAACAAAGGTACAAAAAAGAGATAAAAACGAAGTAAAAGAAATGGCAATATCTTTATTAAAAAGAGTAGGGTTAGATGATAGACTAAAATCGTATCCTCATCAATTGTCAGGTGGACAAAAGCAAAGAATAGCAATTGTTAGAGCCTTGTGCATGAATCCAAAACTTATGCTTTTCGACGAAGTTACAGCAAGTATAGACCCAGAAATGGTATATGAAGTATTGCAAGTAATAAGAGATTTGAAAAATGAGGGTATGACAATGATAATAGTAACACATGAAATGGGATTTGCTAAAAGTGCCTCAGACCATGTAATTTTTATGGATAGTGGAAATATAGTGGAACAGAGTAGCCCAAATGATTTTTTTAGTAATCCAAAAGAAGAAAGAACTAAACAATTTTTAAATAAATTTTTACATTTATAATTTATAAATAGGGGGAAATATGATTAAAATAATTACTTTATCTGTTTTTAGTTTGTTTTTGGTAGCTTGTGGTGCAGGTAGTACACCAACAACACAGCCACCACAAGTTACACAAAATGCACAGCAGTCTACACAATCAGAACAACCAGCAGAGCAGGTATCTACTCCAACTTTGGATGCTTTAAGAGAACAAGGATACATTCGTGTAGGAGTTTTTGGAGCTACACCTCCATTTGGGTATATTACAGCAGATGGTGAATTTGCAGGGCGGGACCCTTATATTGCAAGGCGTTTAGCATATGAACTTTTTGGAGATGAAAATGCTATAGAATTTGTAAATACAACCGCTGCAAATCGTATACCTTATTTACTTAGTTACCATGTAGATTTAATACTTGCTAATTTTACAGTAACACCAGAAAGGCAAGAACAAGTAGATTTTGCACTACCTTATGTGCGTGTTGCACTTGGAATAGTTGCACCAGAAGATAGTACATTTGAAAGTGTATACGATTTGTATGGACATAACCTAATTGTAACACAAGGGACAACTGCTCAAATTTACTTTACTCAAAACCACCCAGACATAAATTTACAAATTTTCGGAGACAATACAGAAAGTTTTGCAGCACTACAAGATGGTCGTGGAGATGCTATGGCACACGACAATGGTTTACTTTTTGCTTGGGCACATAATAACCCCGGCTTTAAAATAGTAGAAGGCAATATAGGTAATCAAGATGTTATAGCACCAGCTATAAGACAAGGGGAACCCGATTTACTAGAATGGTTAAATGAAACTATACTTCGATTACGAGAAGAACAATTTTTCTACCATGTTTATGAAGTTACACTTAGAGAGCATTTTCACCCAGATACAAATCCTAGCGACCATATGTATAATTAATGGTTATTATTAAAAAATAAAACTTCGTAAAAAATAAATATCCTCTACTATATATTGTAACAGTGAAAAATACTATTTTGAACTATTTGGGTATAGGAGCAGAATATAACAGAAATAAAACTGTAAGAGATGCTTACATAAATGCAAATATACGTTCAGATGGTATGTGTATGTTTCTTAATGAAAAAGAAAACATCTGTAGTATATATTCTGTTAGACCAGTTGTTTGTAGGAATTATGGCATGACAAAGCAGGGAAGTATTGTACCTTGTGAACCTATGGAATATACAAATTTTGATACAGAAAAATTACTAGATGAAAATGATTATGAATTTGTAGATATTGTAACTAATCGTATAAAAATAACAGGTAAGAAAAGAGAAAAGATGGTGATGCCTGAAACCTTGAATGTATGGTTTAATAGATTACAAAATGGAATTTTAGATTCTGAGAAAATGCGTAGTCTTTTAAAATCTTCTATAGATAGTAATGTAGATTATTTTATAGAAACTTTGGTTAGATAAAAAAAGCATTTAACTGAATAAACTGATTTTTTTAATAAAATCACCTCCTATCATTGTAAATTAAATTATATCGTTTATTTATAGTGATTGGAGGGTTTTGCTAAAAACACATATCAAGCACATACAATTACCACAATTTACATAAAAATAAATATAAAATTGAATAAAAAATTTCCTATAACCCCCTGACAATGGTTTTTTCATATGCTATAATAGATTCATAAGCAAGAAAACGTAAGAAATAAAAGGGGGACAAATGACTGATACTAACGAAGATAAACCGTTATTAAAACCTAAACAAAAGCATAGTGGTATTGGTTAAAGTTTGTAAAATCTGAAAATGAGGAGGATTTTGAAATGTTGGCTGATAAAGAACCTTTGATTAAAAAGGCTTATGGAGTGTTGAAAGAGTTAAGCCAAGATGAGCAGACTAGACTACCTGCAGATGCTAGGGAGGCTGCTGAATGGGATAGGGTTGCTATTGCTAGGAATGCTAAGGCTGAGGGGGAAAGAGAAAAGGCTATTAATATAGCTAAAAATTTAATTTCATTAGGATTGACAGTAGAACAAATATCACAAGCAACAGGGCTTAGCATAAACGAGATAGAAAAAATAAAAAACAAGTTAGTATCTATACAAAAATTTTAGAAACATTACAATATTACATTTAGGGGGAAATTAAAATGAACAACAATATATTAAGAAAAACTCTAGTTACCGTTTTAGCTAGTATTACTCTACTAAATACAACTCCTATTTTTGCAAATGAAACTAATGTGCGTGTCCGCTTGAACGGTGATTATATAAATGCAAACGCTATAATACACGAGGGTAGAACGTTAGTGCCAGCAAAAGGGCTATAGTTGAAAACATAGGAGGTTATGCCGAGTGGTTTCCACAGGAGTAAATAGTTGGGCTTAGATATAATGAAATTAGCTTGTACCTTAAAATAAATAACACACAAGCTATAATTAACAGATATATAGGCGACCCTGTAGAACTAGATGAAAATGTAATTCTTGATGTACCACCTATGATAATAAACGGTTCTACAATGGTGCCTCTTAGGTTTGTAGCAGAAAAATTTGGACTTGATGTCGAGTTTGTAAATGGTATTGTTATGCTTAGTAATAACTTTCAATATTCGGGGGTGGGGGAGGCAACTACTCTAGTTCAGACGTTAAGTAATTCTGTTTTAACAAACCAGTTCCCACATACACATCCCCAAAATACTTTTTATCACCTATCATTTCCTCTTTCTTTAGATAATACCACTAATTCTTGGTTTGATAGAGAACCTGTTAGAAGAACAATGGTTGATTGGAGTATATATCATAATAATGCAAGTGGAATAGTTCCAAAAGTTTATGTAACACAAGAAACTTCATTACACATTTATAGTTTAATAAATCCGTTTATATTAGGATTGGTTGGAGTTCCTGATGATGAAGCTATAGTTTTAAGTACAACTGATGGAGTATATACTTTTGATACAATCAGTAATGTTTATCAACTTTGGAAACCCGGTGGGTGGATAATTTATATAGAAGTTGTAGCTAATCAACCTGATTTGACTCAAACAGTAACTACAAATATTCCAACTGTTGTTACTCCTGTACAAACAACACCTATAAATACACCTGCTCTTGTTACTGAAGATAGGATATTAGAATTTGAAAGAGAAATTTTAAAACATATAAATGATTTTCGTGCTAGTCAAGGAGTTCATCCTCTTATTTTACATGAACTAGCTTCAGATGTTGCACGTGAACATTCAAGAGATATAATTATAAATGGAAATCTTCACGGAAGTAGGCATATAGGGTCTGATGGAAGGATACCATCTGAAAGGCTTTTAGAAGTAGGTCTTTTTGGTGGGTCTGAAAATGTAACTTTTTCTGGTCTTATAGGAACAGATAATATTTCTATATTGGCAGAACGTGCTGTTAATTCTTGGATTGTTTCTGAAGGTCATCGCAGAAATTTACTTTCAAGGGTTTCTCATATAGGTATCGGATACTATCCCGGAGATGTAGGAGGTATGGTTACTGCTAAATTTTTAACTTATCCCAACTAGTAAGTTAAGGTGAATAATAGTAAATGGAAATAAGATATAGTAAACAGGCAACAAAAATTCTAAATTCATGTGGTAGAAATATAAAACAAAACATTTTAAACAAAATTTTAGGACTTACTGAAAATCCTCCAAAAGGTGATATAAAACCATTGAAAGGTTCTAAAACTGAAAATAGATTGCGTGTTGGTAAATATAGAGTTGTGTATGAATATTTATCTGAATATGAAATTAAAATATTAATGATTAACAAAATAGATAGTCGTGGAGATATTTATAAATAATAGGAGATTTATAGATGAGTATATTAGCACAAGAAATAGCAGAAATGGTAGATATGTTACCACAGGAAGAACAAGTTTTTGCAAAAGAAATTATAAAAAAATTAGTTATAGCTTGGGACCCAGATTTTACAAAATTAACACCACAAGAGGAAAAAGAATTGCAACAAGCACGTGAGGAATTTGCACGAGGAGAATATGTAAGACACGAAGATATAGACTGGGATTAAATTATATAAATATTTTTACAGGCACTTAACTTAAATGTTAGGTGCTTTTTTAGTGTGCCGTGCATGTTACAAATCTAGGAGGTGCAAGTCCACTGTGTCCGACATTCTATAGTGATACTTTTTTATAAAGAAAAAATAAAGCTAAACCAAGCCAATAAAGTTATAGTAAATATCAACTTGTTGGCTTTTAGATTTATCTTTTGTAGATTTTATTTTTTCATGAACAACTATTTTGTCTATAAGTTCACGAACAGCCAAATGGTTTAACTCTTTTAAATCAGAATATTTTTTAGCAACTTCAACAAATTTCTTAATATTTGCTTTATTATCTTTATCTTGTTTTAATCTATTTTCTTCTTTTTGAATAAACTCATCAAGTTTTGTTTGTTCTTCTTCGTAGTTTCTACTCATTTTCAAAAAGCGTTCTTCTGTTAAATTCCCTAAAGTATACTGTTCAAACAAATTTTCTATAAGTCTATCAAGTTCATTTACCCTAATTTTAGATTTATTCAGTTCCTTTTTTATCTTGGTATCATCTTTTTTATTATTAGACATTATTTTAAACTCT
>Ga0268261_10000315_pt1 | contig 29896 bp, 30 predicted proteins | sample TergutNc150P1_FD_190353 | JGI IMG/M metagenome (GOLD analysis project Ga0268261, IMG submission 190353) | Nasutitermes corniger P1 segment gut microbial community from laboratory colony in Florida, USA - Nc150 P1 (SPAdes) (version 2) | ecosystem: Host-associated > Arthropoda: Insects >... | reverse complement strand
TATATTGCAATACATCGCCAACTTGAGCTGGGTTGTTATTGTTTAGGTTAGTAACAGTTTTGGTGCTGGTGCCAAAGTAAGCACCACCCAGGTCAACTGCCATACCTATCATGCCTGGCCAGAAGCTAGAACCTGAACTATCGCTAAACTGGAGCGTAGTTTCGCTAACGGGGCGCAAATTGGAGGCCGGGGTGTTTTTAACATCAAAGCCCAACATGTTTTGAGGGGCTGGGTTCCGCCAACCTTCGGGAGGGTTATTAGGATTTATGGCCGGTACGTTATAACCATTAAAATCGTTAGTAGAATTGTAATAGTTACCCGAGCTAATTTGGTCCCATAAAGTAATGTTATCTTGGTTGTTAACGTTACCAACTTGGCTTAATGAGCCCACCCGGTCACCATCGTAGGCAACGCTCACAAAGGTAGCTAATGCAGTTTCATTAGCGGGGATTTGGAAGTTATCAAACTTTACTTGAGAGGTATATTGTTTGCCCTCATAACCACCAATAAAGTCGAAACCATTGAATACCTCAATGTGGCGCATGGTTAAACCAAAGGCGCTGTAAACCACCACTAATGACCAACCGGCATAGCGGTCGGGGCCGCTGGCGGCAGCTACGTTACCGCCCCAATATGCGCCTGAAGCATTGGCGGCGCCAGTGGCATCGGTTTGGCCTTGCACGATGGCGGTCACATCGGCGAAACTCTGGTATGGGTTGCCAAAGCTAGCGCCCACCTTTTGAGCCATGCCATTGGAATTTCGGGTGGTGGTCCAGGTGGTATCTGCGCTGATGGTGCGGTAGGCGGTGTCACTAGGGCCTTTGAACATCATCGTGCCAATGCTGCCACTGGGTACGTTGGCCGTGGCATCTTGGCCGGTTTTAGCCAGCGGCGGGTTGGACGTGGCCGATTGCTTGGCACCCCAATACAGGCCCGCCCAAACCACCTCGGCGCCTTGCGGCAAGTTCAGGTAGCTCATCGAGCTGTTGGCGGTGCTGGAGTCATTATCTTGATCCAGGTTGACCATGAAAAAGTTGTCATTATTGGCTTGGCCGCTGCCGCTGCCGTTTTGGATGCTGGCGCAGTTAGCGTTGGGGTCTGCTGGGGTGCTCACAAAAGCTTGGCTCTTATCGCAGGTCAGCAGGGTGTTACCAACGGCGATAATGTTACCAATTAAGTTGCCCTCATACGCTTTGGTGGTGAAACTGGTGGCTACTTCATCGGCTTGGGCAAATTCTTGGGGCAAGGTTGAGATGTACGCACCGATCAGCGCGCCAACGGTGATGGAGGCAACCGTACGTTTGAAACCCACGGGAGTTTTCATCCCGCTCCGCTTGGTTAGCCGCTGCGCCAATTGGCCTTTTAGAACGCGCTTGTTTCCCATCGCAATATTCCTCGCCACCTTGCTGCCGGAATTGGATTTACGCGCGTTGAATTGTTCCTCGCCGAACGCTTTCAAACCGGACATTTCCACAGGCTTATCGTCTCGCAGATGAGGCGGGAATTTTCCGTGCGTAATATAGTGGCGGCCAGCCGTTAGCAAACCGTTACCAAAGGGTTAAAACGTTGTAACTTTTGGGGGCGTTTTTGTGTGTTTGTGAGGCGTTATAGTGACCCGGTTCACGTTAATGGACGCCACTTTTGGCGCCGGGGGCTTAGGTGTGGTAGCTTTGTCTCCGCACTACAGTGCGTCACGCGCAAGTGGCGAAATGGCAGACGCGCACGGTTCAGGTCCGTGTGCCCGAAAGGGCGTGGGGGTTCAACTCCCCCCTTGCGCACAAATCAAATACCATCTATTGATAAAAGAAATTTTATCCGTAGATGGTTTCTGATAGCCCGAAAGTGCCGTAAAATCGGTGCTTTCGGGCTATTTGCTTGCCCTCTTTTAACATCTGGCAGCATCGTTTCAGGGCGGCATGGATGTGAGTCCGCGCCTGCGTGGGGTTAAGTTTCAACGATTTACAGCAAATCGTTGAAAGATGCACACCCCTTGCACACCCCTCACATTCTGCAAGAACTACACCGCTATTTGTGCCCATCACGAAGCTGACGTCTCGGAGAGGGGTTCTGTTACTTTTTTTTGACGGAGGAGAGCAAGAATTGATATCATAGCTGGATGCAACTGCCAGCCTGATTGCTTTTGATTTGGGGCTTTCTGAAAGTGCGAATGTGGAAATGTAATTACTGCTGGCTACAAGCATAGAAATTTCATGAGACGAAGCCCTACTCACAGTTTGACTGCGAGTAGGGCTTCGCTTTCAGTCTTATCAACTCTCAGATGGAACTGTGACACTGCTCTAAAGATTCGGTATAACCCGCAGCCTGTATTCCAGACCAATATTAGCAGGAGAAACTTGCGTCACACACCCTAATGTCGTATGGACTGAAGTCGACCAGCGTCAAAGACCAAGATGATAGAACGCCAACCGCTTGGTTGTCTATTGTTCCCATGCCCCAGTTGAGACCAACAAATGTCACATCGTTGGTAGAAGGACTATTGGTCACCTTGAACACGGGCCCCCCAGAATCTCCGTGGTCTGATGCGTAGCTACCCGCATACGAGCATAACTGCTGAACTCCTGGGAAATCTGCGACTGTGGTTTTGAAGCAAGTGTGCGTGATCGTGCCCGTACTCATACCCGTCGTCCGACCAACTTTTCTGACTGAACCCGAGGGTGTTGCTATAGCAGTTACCCGGTATCGATCTGTTCCATTCCAAGTGGTTGTTCCGGTCGTACTCGGCCGGGCGATGGAGCCGCGTGGGGTTGTTGTGTAATCACCATCGAAAAGGCCAAAAGATACGTCGCTCAACCGGCAGTTAAAACCAGAAGGGCAAGTGTAACTAGCGTTGTTGTACGGGTTCCCGGTAAACAACGGGGGATCGAGAACTTCATACCCGATTCGGTTTCCAGTAAAGAACAATGAACCCAACGGGATGGAGGGCTGCCAATGGTAGACATAATCCACATCTGCGTAATCAATAGAACAGTGTGAGTTGGTGATATACCCCGTTACTTGCGGTGAAGTATTGGCAATCATCGTGGGCATACCGAGCGAGCAGATGGATGTGTAGAACATTACACCGACGGGTCCAATGATGGGGATCGCATGCTCAATTTGTTGCCCTCCCGCAAGCGGACGATCATCATCACGAAGACTCACCGAAAAGGTAGCTTCTACGACTTTCATGGCAGGAGCCGGCACCCCCGCATGAATCCCATATCGCAGTATCTTCTCGGTGTTAGCCTTATCTGAAACTCCAAGAGTAACAGTATTGTTGCGTTCGTCAGCATCACTCATGGTGAGCAAGCCTTCGCTGAAAAGCGGATCAAACTTCGCCTGCCACTCCTTGAGTTGAGCAAAGGAGTACGCCACCGGAACCAGTTGTATTTGTGCGCTACCGTCACGTAAAGCAACCGCTGCCGGGATTGAGCTTACCTCAGACTGTTTGACAGAACGAATCTTCTGGAGGATTACCTCGGCTTCAGCGGAGATATCTGACTCGGTCGCGGCTACCACCCCGATTGAAACGATGGCACCTTCGTTGCCGTCGTCAATCCAGAGACCTCCAAGTTGCGGTAGCCCAAGTTGGAGAATCTGACTGTCTTCGTCGAGCGCAATTTGGGGAGCATTCGAAGCATCGACAGTATCAAGAATCTTTTGGGCATTGCGACGCGTATCTTGATCAGCAACTAACTCCTCAATTGGAATATTGCTCGACGATTCTTTGCTGTTATTGGCGTGGCTAGGGGGTGCCAGCACGAGAGCACTGACACAAGCGACTGCGAGCGCGATAGGCGCGATGGTTCGCATGAAACGAATTTTTGAGCTGTACTTGCTGTTAAACATGGTTACCTCCGTTAATCCCTTTCAGGGCGAGTAGCTCTCGCTGGTTGTGATAGTGCGAGATATGGCGCATCATGACACTCACCAGTATGCCCGTGTTGTCACGTTGTTAGTCGTCACCACAACCGAGGTATACGAAAACGTTACACCCTTGACCGCTTCATCGCCGACATCCAGAAGCGTCCAATTGTCCTCGCCGAGTTTGACGAAACGGTCTGGCTGGCCACGGTCGCCACGGAGGGCACAATGCTGTTCACCTCCCGCAATGGCTCGGAAGCCACCGCCCAACATTTACAGAATTATAAATCGTCAATGTTCATCTTGTTAAACTCCCTTTGTTGCTGACGTTTATAACTCAATTTACGAATGAAATAGCGCACTGTGAAAATTATTCCTAATACTAGAAGCGCAAAAAACAATATACCTAGGACTAGAACAACAACACTAGTAGACATACCTTTAACCCCTTTCTCTGATTTTTTTATACTCAGAAATCAACAATTTTCCTGTGTCAAAATCAAGCTTATCATTTACAATTAATCTTTTGACTAAAGCAATATATGGCTCGTTTTTGGCATCTTCTGCAATGTTGATTTTCTGAATAAGTTTGTCAAGCCTAAGTCGTACAGTTGGATAGGTCACGCTGTACTTAATAGCCATCTCTTTAAGCGAACCGGAAGCAAGTAAGAAATTTTTAATGAATGCCACATCTTCATCCTCAAGATTTACCATCCATTCAGGCACCACATCTACTGCCGTTGCAAACACCACCTTAACATTATTTTTAATAATGTTAATTATAAACTTTATCATTGTTAAAGTCAAGCTTTTATTTTTACCAATTCTTGTTTTTTTATTTAGTCCGTTTTAGAAACAAAAAGGGACTGTCAAACGACAGCCCCTTTTTGCTATTTCTCAAAATAATTCAAGACGGAACTTAGTTCCAAGTTAAAGTCATGGTTCCGCCACTGGTTACCGTGGTAGACATAAGCCAAGTTCCTGAATACAATTTTACCCATTGGGTATCAAACAGTGTGGCATCCACTCTAGCATTGATTTCAGCTGCATAAGTATTCGTTGAAGTAGCCCTCGAAATGGTCAAACTAGGATTACTAAAAGTAGTAAATAAACCTGAATATGCATGATTACGTGCATTGCTTATTGTCCACTGTGTTCCGTGCGCCAGATCGAACATGTAACTCATACTAATTACTCCGTAGTTTACGGAAGACGTCCAGGTACCCGGAGAAGCAGGGTTTGAGCTAGTTCCTCTTGTTTGTGGAGCAGGCACAAAGCTGTGTTCTACTGTAATCAGTTCGCCATCTGCGTTGGCAACATACTGCACGAATGTGAACGGCTGAGAGAAGTCGAATTCGTTCAGTTCGACCTCAAGGCTGAACGCCTCTGGGATTGTGGCTGGAGCCTCTGTGGTTGCGGTTGGTTGCTCGGATGTGGCAGCCATTGCAGTTGTTGGTGCAACAAACAGCGCGAGAACTAGAGACAACGCCCCAATAAGGCTTTGTATGCCGATTTTCTTCATAGTTTTCCTTTCAAACTAACGACAACTGATACAGTTTCACGCATTTTTCCTTATGCGCATTTGGTGAAGTTTCCGTGATCGATTAAGTTATTCACTTGGCTGAGTTCCCCCAAATCCAGGATAATTGCTCAATCAGTATTTCAAGGCTTAACAACATTGTGAATCCCTTTCCGATTGTCGGTTCCTACAGGCGGTTCGTTCCACTGACCGCTGTGTAAATAATTGTGCCCGTAACCCTCACCGAAAATCAAATTTTTTGTGTCGTCCATTTTGGACGTGACCAGCACGGATGCCTGGATATACGGTTTTGAACGTAGTATATTGCTGTTCTGAACCCGGAGGGAGACGATCTAAACGTAGGAGCGAACGGATGCTCGAAGCACTCGGACTTACCCAAAATGCTGACCAGCTTTACCTTGAAGCGCTCAGAAAACCCGGCCAAACGGTCGCAGAAATGGCGCAATCACTTAGCTTATCTCTTGGCGAAGCTGCTCGCAGTCACCAAGAACTGTCGGATCACGGCTTGTTGCTCCAAGAAACCTCTGAGGGGGTTACTGTTGTGTCTCCCGCGAAGGCTGCGGATATTCTCATCGCGCGCCAAGAAGCCAATCTAACCGCGCAACGCGCACTCCTAGAAGAACGCCGATCACAGGCTGAGCGACTAAAGGTATCCCTGTATCATGACGCTGCTGCGGAGACAGAAACAGTCGTTGGCGCCGATGCAATAAACGAGAAGCTCAGCGCACTCAACGCCATGACGGAGTCAGAGGTCGCCACACTCGCGCCAGGCGGAGCTTATACAACCGAACAAATCAAGGCGGCCAAAGCCATAGATAGCGAAATGCTCGCGCGCGGGATTAAAACCCGAACCATATTCCTATCCAGCGTGCGAAACGATAAACCGACCTTAGACTATGTGCGCTGGCTGAACGAGCGCGGCGCAGAGGTGCGCACAGTACCAAAGCTGCCAATCCGAATGATCATTTCAGATTGGAAAACCGCAGTATTACCCCTTGATTTGGCAGACGCATCGCAGGGAATCATTATTTACCGCAATCCAACCATTATCCACGCGCTCCAAGAACTATTTGAAATGACCTGGGCTTCTGCGATGCCATTTGGCATGAAACACTACAAAGACGGGCCCTTATCCGACGAGGAACGAATAGTCCTTGAATTCCTTGCAATTGGGCGCGACGACGAGGAAATTGCACAAAGACTGGGTGTTGTTGATCGCACGGCCAGGAGCAAAATCAAAAAACTCGTGGAGCGCCTGGGTGCCAAAACCCACTTCGAAGCTGGATACCGAGCCGTAAAAAACGGTTGGCTCTGACCATAGGTTGTCACTTATCATAGGTATGTGGTCTTGGAGCAACCCGATAGCATTAAGTCCAATGGATTGCTCGCCAACGCCTATTACTTTGCAAACCAAAATGAGTGCGAACAACACTATATTTCTGTTGTACGGCTTTGCTCGAACTTGCGGATGGCGTTTGCAGTGGGACCGATAGCAAAGGTAGCTACTGCCGCTATTATGAATAAGAATCCCCCTGTCATCATGGTGAATGCGGCACCAAGGCGATCGATTAGTAGTCCCATTGTCACGTAACCTACGGCTGTCGCTACCGAGAACACAATTCCCATAAATGCATAGACTCTTCCACGCATTTCCTCAACCATTGCGTCAGCAAATAGCACTCCGCCAAGCACTTCCTCCGGGCCGTACAGTAGTCCCCAAATCAGCCACAAGAAGAGGAGTACGAAATACCCTGGCTGAAATCCCATTGCTAAACTTACTAGCCCGTAACCTACGCCAGAAATAATCATCCACCTTGATTTGGAAATCCGCGCCCCCAGCCGTTTAGAGAAGAATGAACTTATCACACATCCTGCCGCGTAGACCGAAGTCGCTAACCCAAAGTAAAAATATGGGAGTCCTAAGTCATATGAGATATATTGTAATGCTGGTAGTGTCGTAATAGGTACCGCCGCAATTGCTATAAACCAATATATTAACATACCACGCACGACAGTGTTCGATCTGGTATACCGTAATCCTTCGCGCAGCAGTTTCGAATGCTTCTCTGTTGCTATATCGGAACGTTCTCGCCTTGTGCTGTCAAATCCAGGTATTGCGGCAATGGCTCCTGCGGCAACTAAATTCAGTGCCCCTGCAAAACCAACCGCCGTTGCTGGCGAAGCAATTGTACCAATACCCGCTGCAATTGATGGGCCAAGTGTATCGGCTAGAAACATGAAACTCACGGTCTTAGCTCTAAACGCTTGATAACCGTCACCAAGCAGCGCAGGTATCGCTGCAAGTTTTGCTGGACTGGCGAATACTTTTGCCACACCGGCAAAGAACGATATTATCAAAAAAGCAGGCATTCCACGACCGGCAAAAACAAATGGCGAAACCAGCAGAAGCAACCCCTGTGCAACATTGAACCAGATTGCAATAAACTTACGGTCAAAACGATCTACCGTTGGACCAGCTATCGCACCAAACAGAATCTGCGGGATTACAACCACAAGCATTACTAGAGCGGACTGAGCCAAGTCACCAGTTATGCCAAAAGCCAATAATGGCAGGGCGATACCTTGGATGCTATCGCCCAGTGCATCTGAAATCCGCGAAAAAATTAAGACATTGATCTGTGTCTGCGAAGCCTGACCAACAGTTTTAATGCCAAACCCCTTTACCTTAAGCATAGACTTGTGCTAACGTTTTTACATGCAACTTGATCATATTCAGTTAGTCACGCGAGAAATATCTGATGTGCATTCGTTTTTCTCGGCGCTCCCTTCAATGCAAGTGACGAGCATATCACAAGGCTACTTCGAAGTTCAAACGAACGGCACTGGTCTGGCCATATATGATACTGACGCTTTTGAATCTGCTACAGGTATGCGTGATGTTTCTTCGCTAGGTGGTACTGTTTTGCAATTTTCAGTGCGTAATGTTGACGATTCTTTGAATGCGGCTAAACGAGCACTTGGTGTGGAATTGGCTGTCGGTCCCATTCAGACAAATTGGGGAACCCGATCTGGGTATGTAAAGCATAAAAGTGGAGTAGTGATTGAATTTTATAGTTGGAATTAGTAAGTCATGAATATCGACAGCGATCTTGCGACACGTTTAATATACTCCGCGCCTGAAGATGATCTGAGACTCGCTGATTCTCGCGGTTGGCTTGGTGCAATACGATTACGGCAAGAACTAGCGAGTAATCTTCAACCGCAGAGTTCAATACTTGACTGCGGTGGAGGCAATGGGGTTATCGCAAAATGGTTGCTAGATAATGGCCATCGGGTTCATCTAGTTGATCTTATGCCAGGTTTAGTAGCATCAGCGGAGAGAGCTCTTGGAACTCGATCGGGTTTTTCTTGTGATATAGGTGATGCCCGGTCGCTTGATAACATTTCTTCAAACAAGTTCGACGCTGTTGTCGCGCTTGGTCCATATTACCATCTACATGACCCGGCGGAGCGATCAGCAATGTTCGCGGAACTAATTCGAGTTGTCCGACCTGGTGGCATTGTCATTGTGGAGTTTATGGGGCGCTTCAACTTCGAACTATGGGTAGCACACTCCGCATTGGATGACAGTTATGCACACAAATTAATAACCACAATAGGCTCAGATGGTAACTTAAACAATGACGGTAAAAGCAAACGGTTACTGCTCACATGCCACACCGACACGGCTCATGAGATTCGACAAGCAGCCGCTACAGCGGGTTTGAGAAATATCCGAACAATTGCTTTAGAAGGCCCTTTTTGGGCAGCAAGCGTGAAGGCTGGTGACAATCTTAATAAAGTAGAGGCATCTCGACTGGTGGCAATATGTCGACGGAACGCAACTAATGATTCTTTCATTGATCTCAGCCCACATGCGTTATTAATTGCGAATCGCGGATTTGATATTGGAGATGAAGTCTAGCGCATCTGCCGCCGAAGCTCGTTCAACGTTAAGGATTATATCCGTCACCCCGACCTGATTCAGGCCATTTATAAGATTCGCTGCTGCTACATGTCCCGTATTCAAAACTATTCCTCGAGAATCCGTTTCGACTGTTAAAGTCGCATTTTTAGTCGAACCGATGGCTGGGGCCACTTTCAACAACATACCGATTCGAGGGGGAAGCAATTCCCTCTGTTTGATTATCGTTGCAAGGCGCTCAGTAGGCATAGCAGGGAGGAGAATACCTCCGATGCTTTCATAGTTGCACCAGTTCTCAGGTCTAGTTGTTGCGACCCAATAAGTTGCTCTGCTGGGCGATGCGCTTCGAGAAGTCTGTAATTCTTCCAAAATATCTTGCATTTTAGATTGTTTATGTTCTGCAGCCGTTCCGCACAAGGACAAGAGGTTAACGTCATAGCCAGTTCCAATACCGATATTAACTTTTTCGCCGCACAGATTTCGCATAGTCCAAATGGCGCGTAACAAAGTTGGCTTGGACCAGTATCCTGCCCCGAATACAGCCACTCCGAGTTCTGGTATCAGCGGCATTGCGCTGTGGAATGCAGTGTTCACTGCGACAGGGTCGAAACCAGTCGCCGCGTCACCAACAGCGGGATCGCCTGGCACATCGCGTACCCAAATCCCGTCAACCGTATTCTGAGTGTCGATTGCAAACTGGGGGTTGTTAATAATCGATTCGACAGCTTGTGAAGTGTCTACTAGTTGATGAAGTTTCATTTCGGTTTCCGGATTTCTACAATATCGACACCAACAACATTGTCAATCTCAATGCGGCTGCGATTTTTCGCAAATCCTTTGACGCTTCTGAGAACTAAGTCGAGTATGTCGGATTTCCAATCGACCAGCATTAGGACACCTCCAGGATTCAGTGTATCAAGCCATAAATTCACTGCAGCAACTGGATCTTCAAGGTATCTAAGTCCAAGAGCACAGCAAGCAAAGTCCACATCTGCTAGAGGGTAGGTTTGCGCATCCGCTTGAATAAAAGAAACACTAGCCGAACCAGCTAGAACTCGCGCACGCTCCCGAGCAATACAAAGTGCATTAGCATCTATATCCACTCCTGTAATAGTTGAGTCTTTTCTAAGCGTTCGGCTTAAAGTAATAACTTCAGAACCTGTTCCACAACAGAGGCTAACTGCATTGACATTTCTATCAACTGGCGCAGTCTGTAAAATTAGTCTTAAAATGCGAAATCGCAATTCACGATAAGCGCCGCTATGCATGGGGCATCGGAGGTATAGCACTATATTCTACGCCGTACAAACGCTTCACATCGCGCCAAGGATGGTGTGCTTCTGGGGCATTGATTAGGAGGTCGGGAGCTATGACTCGGACAACGCTATACCCCAATCGTGCGGCATCGGTTGTAGTTAGGTCGACATATGCAATTGATCCAGGGACAGGGTTCAAAACATCTGGCTCACTCAATGGAAGAAACGGAAGGTTTGTTTCAGACGGGGTTATGTTACGGTGAGCAATTGAGTTTTCAATAGCCGATAAGAATGGCTCCTGCGAGCGTGGATCAAGCGCGTATTGTAAATTGTGAATCAGTTGAGTCATTTTGTGAGGTGGTAGCGAATCCATATATGCTCGATCCGCTCTATATGGAACCAATGGAAATACTTGCGAATCGTCAAATTCCGAACGTTTCCACGTCCATGAATCCGGGTTAATAATCCCGTGAGCAATTCTCCGCAATTGGAAAGTCTCTCCGATTGCCTTGAGGGCTGCAATGCGCACATTTGTACGCGCAGCAAACCCAGCAAGCCAGACATCGACCTCGCTGTCGTATAACAGCGCACAAACAACATGAACCGAAGGTATTATGCTGTGAAGAGAAAATAAGCGAATCGACAATCTAGGGCTAATTCCGTCTAATGGTAATGAGGTTACCCAATCTTGTGATATCTCGTCACATGGCTGCCGAGTTAGCCACCAACGAGCTGTTGCGTCGCGCTCAATCAATTCTAGCGTTCCCGCTGCTACAGCACTCTCTAAGGTATCACCGGCGGCAATACCCGGCAATCTCGAAATCAGTGAACTTAAACTTCCCGCTTCAAAATGCAAACTTGCTGCATCCCTTGGAACTAATGTCAATGAACCATCGCGTAGATCGTATCCATTAAGCCATGCATAGTTTAGTTTTGGGCTATGAGGAACAAGACCTGTTGATAATACTCGCTGTGATTCACTTATTGCTACTAGTGAAGCTGGGTCAATGTACCGGCTTCCTTCGGAATCTAGCTTTTCGGTTGTAGCCCACTTGGCGGGAGGGTGGGGATAGTTACCGGAGTACCTTTCAACGGCCTCTCCAATCGCAGCTTCACACGAGGCCTCGAGATTAAAAACACATCCTGAGCCTTGTGGATCTGTGACCTCTTCATCTATCCGAAACAAGCGATGGCGGCGGGCAGCATTGAGGTCAGCCAGGGCATGGGTTCCCAAAAATGCAGATTCCTGGCGGCGCCATCCGCTGGCGACGAATTTGCCCTGAAGGCGGCTGACCGCGAGAGCCTGCGCAATGGAAGCCCCACGCCGAAAACAGGCTTCTTCCAATATTCAGCCGCTTATGACAGCAAACACCAAATCAAAGTCGAGGACAAGAAATCGGCGAGAGTGTATCTGGAGTACACCGAAATGAACGAAAGCGAGGTGAAGCAGTAATGGCGGGACGCGATTATCTCAAGGGCAAACGCAATATGGTGTGGACGTTTATGGGCAACGCCCGCATGTACCAGGCCCTGAACGACTATGGCGACCGGCTCGACACGGTGGGGATGTTTTCTTTCAACATCAACGCCGACGGGACAATCAACGAAACGGGGGTGACGATTTCAAGCCTTGCCCCATACCGCGCCAAATGGCCGCATATCAAGTGGCTGCTCACCTGCATGAACAACGGCACGGCAAGCATCTTTGACAACCTTCGCAACAACACAGGCGGCGCGAGGGCGACGTTCCTGTCCGAACTCGTGCGGATCATGAACAAGTACCCGTGGTGCGCGGGCGTTGACATCGACTTGGAGCGCGGCGGCGGCTACGAAAACAAGGATGCCGCAAACGCGCTGTTCGCGGCCATTTACTCGACTGTTAAATCCTACAATCCGGCCAAGCTGGTCAACATCTGCCTGCCGGGCATGACCGGGGTGGAAGGATCGGTCGGCGGCGAGAACTGGTGTGTCTACGCCGACCTGAACGCCTACTGTGACACTGCCGCCATCATGTCCTACGGGATGGCGTGGGCTGGTTCGGCCCCTGGCCCTGTCTCGCCGCGCGACTGGCTCGAAGGCGTCTACCAATACGCGATCCGGGCCATGAACCCGCAGAAAATCTATATGGGCTTGCCGGGTTACGGCTGGGAGTGGCAGATATACGCCAAACCGGAAGACACCGGCAAAACCTACCGGGGAACCTCGCTGACCTACTATGCCGCGAAAATCTGGGCGGAGGGCGGCTACCACTGGGGTGCTGCCCCGTTCATACCCTGGCTTGCCTATTGGGATGATTACGATCAGGTGCCGTACATGTTTCCGCATGTGTACGACTACGCCCAGGGCGGCGACGCTTCCGCGAGGGATTCGCCGATTGTGGGCGACACCTACAACCGCAGGCGGTATTTGACCTGCTACGGCAAAACGCAAAAGGCGAACTTCGGCACCATCCATGTTGACCGGGGCGGCGAACCGGACAGCTATTCGGATGGCGTGGTGGTCGGCAACGGCACGATCACCCTCTCATCCGCTGTCGGCACGGCTGCCTACAATTTCAATGTGCCGCAAACCGGCGTTTATGATGTGGCGGTGCAAATATGCTTCCCGTTCTGGGATAAGAACGCCATAACAATCGCGCTCGACGGCTCATCGGTCGGCTTCAGTGAAAACAGGCTCTGGTGGCCGTACTGGAGGAAAACCTACTGGACGGCGCTGTTCAAAGGCAGAAGCCTGTCGGCGGGAAACCACACGCTCACTGTCAATGGCGGAGTGCCGGGGGCGCAGTTTTACGGATTTAGGGTCTGCTCGTCGTTTTCGGAATCGCCCTCGGCAGGCAGCGCGGTATTTGAAATGTCGCCGCGCAGTTACAAAGACGTGAACGGAAACATGGCTGTCCCCGATAAAGGCTTCCGGCTGACGACAGAGGTTTTGCGGCGCAAACCCGACTCGGCGCTGGCATGGTATGAGGACTTCCGCGACTACACCACCTTGCAAAGCACCTACTGGGCGACGCTGGCCGGCACCTGGGCGGTGTGGCGCAGCGAGGAATACTCAATGAACCGGGTTTACTCCCAGCTTGAGGGCAGCGGCCAGCTCGCGTGGAAGTACAATGGTTTCTCGGACGTTCACCTGCGGTGCCGGATCGCATTCCCGCAAAACGGCAGCGGCCGCGCCGGGGTGTTCATCGGGAACATCTTCTGCTGCATCAACATCGACAACCAGCGGGTGGAACTGTACCAAGGCGGCACGCTGCTCGGCAGTTGGCAAGGCAGCTTCTTAAAAACGCCGACCGCGAACATCCGGGCAAGCCCGAATATGTATCTGCTCGAAATGCGCAAGCGCGGCAATAGCGTCAGGGTCTATTCCGGCAGTTCAAACACGCTGCGCTTCACCGCGGCGGTATTGGCCACGTCGGGTTACTGCGGAATTCAATCCGACGGGCAAATCAAGTGCGAACTGCTCCGGCTGGGCGACGCCTGGACATATGAGCCATACGAGGCGTTCGACGTGGCCATGCCTGACGGCACGACCACAAGTTATGGCCGGATTTCCCGAAGCGGGGTGACGTGGGATAACGAGTTCGAGGTTTTCACGCTTCAAAACAACGTGGAGGAACTCTCTACGCGAAACGAGGACATCTCGATGGACTACGACTTTTACCACTCGGCTTTAATGAATATCCCGTGCAACGCCGACTACACGGCAACGTTCACGCCGAAGGACATCAATGTGTGGTGTTCCAGGCTTTTCCTCGGCGACGGCGACGGTTTCGGCATCGTCTACTACCAGGACGTGGATTCGATTGTCTACTGGGCGAACGAGGCCGCTTACCGATACGGCTTGCGGGGCTTCGCCCTGTGGTCGCTCGGCCAGGAAGACTTGCGGCTCTGGGAGGCTCTGCCAAAACAGATTTAGCAAACACACAAACAAACCCTGCACTCGCGCCTGTCAATTTTGGCAGGCGTTTTTGTATGCAGCAAAACAGAAATGGAGGACACCAACATGAAAACTATCTGGGCTTACCTCGAAGCGGCAATCGCCGTTTTAGGCGGATTCCTCGGCTGGCTCTTTGGCGGCATCGACGGCATCCTTTTCGCGCTCATCACGTTTGTGGTGCTGGATTACTTGACCGGAGTGTTTTGCGCCATCGTGGAACGCAAGCTGTCAAGCGAGGTCGGCGCGCGGGGCATCGCCAAAAAAGTGACGATCTTCGCGCTTATCGGCATCGCGCACCTTGTGGACGACAACATTCTGCACACCGGCGCGACCTTAAGAACGGCCATCATCTTTTTCTACATGGCCAATGAATGCCTGTCGGTAATTGAAAACTCGGTGCGATTAGGGCTTCCCGTGCCAGACAAGCTGCGGGAGGTTCTGGTGCAAATACGCGACAAATCAACGAATGGAGGAAACGACCATGAATCTTAAGAAACTCATATTCACCAACAACGCCTGCTATAAGGCGGGCAGAACCATCACGCCCAAGGGCATCATGGTTCACTCGACCGGCGCGAACAACCCCAACCTGAGCCGCTATGTAGGGCCCGACGACGGGCTGCTCGGCAAGAACACGGGCAACAACCACTGGAACCAGGATTTGCCGGCCGGGCGGCAGGTCTGCGTCCACGGCTTCATCGGGAAACTCGCCGACGGCACGGTTGCCGCCTACCAAACCCTGCCGTGGAACTATCGCGGCTGGCACTGCGGGAGCGGCTCAAAAGGCAGCGGCAACGACACGCATATCAGCTTCGAAATCTGCGAAGACGCGCTGACCGACGCCGCCTATTTCAACGCCGTCTACAAAGAAGCCGCCGAACTGTGCGCCTACCTTTGCAAGCAGTACGGCCTGACTGAAAAGAACATCATCTGCCACAGCGAGGGCTACACACTCGGCATTGCCAGCAACCACGGCGACGTAATGAACTGGTTCCCCAAGCACGGCAAATCTATGGACACATTCCGTGCAGAGGTCAAGCGGCTGCTCACAGCGGGCGAATCGCCCAGCACCGATGCGCCGAAGCCCGAAACGCCGAAGCCTGAACCGCTGGCCAAAAGCAGTGAGGAAACCATCTGGGATTTCCTCATCGGCAAAGGCCTGAATGCCTGCGCCGCGGCGGGGCTGATGGGCAACCTTTACGCCGAAAGCGCCTTGAAGCCGACCAACCTGCAAAACAGCTACGAAAAGTCGCTCGGCTACACGGACGACTCCTACACAGCGGCGGTCGATAACGGCTCCTACACGAATTTCGTCAAAGACAGCGCGGGCTACGGCCTGGCGCAATGGACGTACTATTCGCGCAAACAGGCTCTGCTTGATTTCGCCAAGGCCGCCGGGAAGTCCATCGGCGATCTGGGCATACAACTGGGTTTCCTGTGGAAAGAGCTGCAAGGCTACACGACAGTGTTGAACGCCTTGAAAGCCGCGGCGACCGTCAAGCAGGCTTCCGACGCCGTGCTGACCGGCTACGAAAAACCGGCAGACCAAAGCGACGCGGTGAAAGCGAAACGCGCCGGGTACGGACAAGGCTATTACGACAAGTACGCCGCCAAAAGCGGCACAGCCGAGCCGCCAGTTTTCACCCCTTACCTCGCGCAAGTCACCGCCGACGTGCTAAACTACCGCTCAGGCGCAGGGACAAACTATCCAATCGTGGGACAAATTAAGAAGGGCGAGGTTTACACCATTATCGACGAAGCTACCGGGCAGGGCGCCTCCAAGTGGGGCAAACTGAAGTCGGGTGCTGGCTGGCTTTCGCTCGATTACATTGCGAAGAAATAGGTGTAAAACCGCCCGGCCACCAAACGCCCCTCTGCTGTCAAGGCGACAGCAGAGGGGCGTTTTTCTTTTGCCATCAAGTTTTTCTGTTGCCACATCGACTGATCCAGAAAAAGTCGGTTGACTGCGGTATGGTATTGCAGTGGATTCGGGGCAATTCAAGCGGGAATATTGGCATCGGTCGCTCGCAGGATTTGCTGCTGAGCCGCAATCGGGTTTCGGCCCACTGCCATCTGTGGATGTCTTGGCGCAGTTGCTTCTTGATTCTTTTGTAAACACTCCCGACCATCAGGGGAAGAATCTGGAACAAACAAAAGCAGAATTGTCAGGCACAATAGCCGGGACAACCAGTATGAGTGGAGCAATAGCGCCGTTGATTTCGGATGCCTCCTTTGCGGTCTATCGTAACGGCGAACCTATATCGGCAATTATCGTGGTTGCGGAGAAATGGGGGCCACATGTGCCCTACTTATTTACCCATCCCCAATATGCTGGCCAGGGGGTTGCTACCAGTTTACTCAAGGCATCGGCTGGCGCCCTCGAAAAATCGGGGTACCAAGATATCGGTCTAACTGTGAATCTGTATAACACTCGCGCTTCCAACCTCTACCGGCACCTAGGTTTCCAACGCCGCCTCGGATTCAAAACGGTGTCAGGTGATAAAACGAACAACACATAGCTAGGTTGTTAAACAACCTCGTAATTGCGTTCACACAGCACAACTAAAGAACTAAACCAATAGATGACTCTATAAAGAGGTCATCCCGCATGTGGCAGCTTCGCGCTGTCCTGCGGGATTTTTTCTTTTACCACGCAAAATCGGCCTCCTCCTGTGGCTTATATCGAAGGCGGGAGCCTTCGGAAGGAGGCAAGCCTGTGGCAAACGAGCAGAAACAAAAAATCGAATATATGCGCGGCATGGGCGAAAGCTACGCCGCTATCGCCGACGCGCTCGGCATTTCAATAAACACGGTCAAGTCCTACTGCCGCCGAAACGGCCTCGGCTCTAATTCTGATGATGTATGCGCTTGCTGCGCCAAACCGCTCACACATACACCCGGCCATAAGAAAAAGCGGTTCTGCTCCGATAAATGCCGCATGGCTTGGTGGACGCAGCATCCCGAAGCTGTGAACCGCAAAGCGGTCTACCATTTCGTCTGCCCGGTCTGCGGGACGGAGTTTGAAAGCTATGGCAACGCACATCGGCGGTACTGCTCCCGCGCCTGCTTCGCGCTGTCAAGGAAGACCGCCCGATGAGCAAGGAAGAAGCAGTCCTGCGCTATAAAACCGCGATGTCGGTATTCAAACAATGGCTCGCAAACGGCGTTATTACCCATGACGATTTGTTGGAAATAAACACAATTATCGCCGCAAAATACGGTTTATCAATTCGCAGCATTTACCTCGAAAATGACTTGCTATGTAAGGAAAAAAGAGTGAGTAATGGTACTGCGAAAGGAGGCCGCTATGGGCAGGAAAATAACCAAACTTGAAATCACAACCAATATGCCGACGCGGAAACGGGTCGCGGCTTACGCCAGGGTTTCATGCGGCAGCGACGAAATGCTCCACTCCCTCGCGGCTCAGGTCAGCTTCTACAGCGAAACGATACAGAGCCGCCCCGAATGGGAATACGCAGGTGTTTATGCCGACGCCGCGCAGACCGGCACCAAGGACTCAAGGCCAGAATTTAGGCGGCTAATAGACGACTGCCGCGCAGGGTTGATTGATATTGTCCTGACAAAGTCAATCAGCCGTTTTGCGAGGAACACGGTCACGCTGCTTGAAACTGTTAGAGAATTCAAAGACCTGGGCATCGGAGTTTACTTCGAAGAGCAAAACATCGACACGCTGAGTGCGGACGGCGAATTAATGCTCGCCATCCTCGCCAGCTACGCGCAAGAAGAGAGCCGCTCGACCAGCGAAAACATCAAGTGGCGCATCCGCAATGACTATAAGGAGGGCAAGCCATCCAGCTTTTCCCGCATTTATGGCTACAAATTTGAAGATCGCAAACTAACCGTTATTCCCAAGGAAGCGGAGGTCGTGCGGATGATATTCGACGACTACCTGTCAGGGCTTGGGCACAACGCCATCATGAAAAAGCTGGTAAAGCTAAATATTCCCACTAAGCGTGATTTTCGCTGGTCGGAGAGTACGGTAAGCTCGATCCTCCGAAACGAAAAGTACACCGGCGATATGTGCCTGCAAAAGGGCTATATTGCCGATCACCTCACTAAACAGTGGAAGCCCAACAATGGCGAACTGCCGAAATATTATGTCGAGGGTAGCCATGAAGCCATTATCGACCACGCGATTTTCGAGGCAGTGCAAATCGAAAGGGCGCGGCGGTCGGCGAAAATAAACCATCCGAAAACACGCTCTTTCAGCGAGTTCACCGGTATCATCCATTGCGCCCGGTGCGGAACGAACTTCTGCAGGAAAGTAAATGGCAGCGGCACGAAGTACGCCCAGGTGACGTGGGCTTGCCGGACATACACTTACCGGGGCAAGCACGAATGCGCCGCTAAACGGATAGCCGAAGACATTCTCAAAGAAAAGTGCGCAGAGGCGCTCGGACTCGCCAATTACGATGCTGAAACCTTTAGAGCGCGAGTCGCGTCAATCACCATTCCCGACGACGGTGTTCTCGCCTTTACGTTCAAGGACGGCTCGCAGCGAATTGTCACCTGGGAAAACCGCTCAAGGCGCGAAAGCTGGACAGATGAAATGAAACAAGCCGCCAGAGAACTGGCTTTGACGGGAGGCAAGCAAGATGGCTAACATCAGGGTAATACCTGCCACGGCACAGGTCTTTTCAGCGCAGGACAAAGGTGTGGCGATCAAACGGCGGGTAGCTTTTTATGCCCGCGTCTCCACTGACAACGAGGAACAGCTTACCTCTTACGAGGCCCAAGTGGACTACTACACCAAACTCATCGCCAGCCACCCCGATTGGGAGTTCAGCGGAGAGTACACGGACGAGGGCATTTCGGCGGTCAACACCAAAAAGCGCGAGGGTTTCAAGCAAATGCTCGCGGACGGCTTGGCAGGCAAGTTTGACCTTCTGGTCACGAAAAGCGTGAGCCGCTTTGCCCGCAACACGGTGGACAGCCTCACAACCGTGCGCGAACTTAAGGAAAAAGGCGTAGAGGTCTGGTTTGAAAAGGAAAACATTTACACGCTGGATTCCAAGGGCGAATTGCTGATTACGATAATGAGCAGCCTTGCCCAGGAGGAAAGCCGCTCCATATCGGAGAATGTCACATGGGGCCAGCGCAAGCGCATGGCGGATGGGAAGGTCAGCATGCCGTACAAGCAGTTCCTCGGCTACGAAAAAGGCGAGGACGGCCTACCCCAAATAGTCCCCGAGGAAGCCGACATTATTCGGCTCATCTACCGCCAGTTCATGGAGGGCATGACCTTCTCGGCAATCGCCAAGTACCTCGGCAGCAGCGGCATTCCTACGCCAGCAGGCAAATCGGCATGGCAGGTCGCCGTGGTGCGCTCCATCCTGACCAATGAAAAATATAAAGGCCACGCTCTGCTCCAAAAAACCTATTGCGAAAACTTTCTCACCAAGAAGATAGTCAAGAACACAGGGCAGATTCAGCAATATTATGTGGAGGACAGCCATCCCGCCATCATTGAAGCGGACGAGTTCGACGCTGTCCAAGCCGAAATTGAGCGCCGTAATAGCCTCGGCACAATCGGGCGGTGCGGAAGCACATTCTCGGGCAAAATCGTCTGCGGCGAATGCGGCGGCCTGTTCGGCAAGAAAGTATGGGGAAGCTATAGGGGCGATAAAACCTATCGCCGCGAGGTTTACCAATGCAATGACAAATACAAACACAAAAACAACAGCGGCCGCCAGTGCGGTACGCCGTTTGTGACTGAGGACGAGGTCAAAGCTCGTTTCCTGGTGGCGTTCAACAAGCTGATGGCGAACCGCGACGGGTTGATAGAGGATTGCCGTTTGGCACAGGCCGCCATCAGTGACACGGCGGCGATTGATGCCGAGCTTGCCGAACTGCGGCGCGAGATCGAGGTGGTCACGGAATTATCACGCAAAGCAATCTACGAAAACGCCCGAACCGCACAAAACCAAAGCGACTTCAACGAGCGCAATGACGGCTACCTCGAACGCCACCGCGTAGCGTCGGAGCGCATTGATGAACTGGAAGCCGCCAAGCGGGAACGGGTCGCCAAAGGCAAAACCCTAGACCGCTTCATCGCCGACATCCAGAAACGCCCGCTCGCTTTAACAGAGTTTGACGAAGCGGTCTGGCTGGCTACGGTCGACAAGGTAACAGTCGCCACAGACGGCACGATGACGTTCATCTTTCGCAACGGCTCAGAAGCCGCCGCCTGCCATCTGGAAACCTACGGACACCCTTGAGCCGCATCCCGGCGTTGCGAAGCATTACGCGGCCTCTGCGGTCGGTGACCCGCCTTGGAATAGCGTTGAGGTTCACGACGTTTTTTAGGAGGTTGCGGGGTCCTTTCTTGATAATACGAAAGTATCATTCTGTATAGAAACAGCGTAACCAATAACACGGCGACAGCAATAATTGCTTCACAAATATCATTTTGGCGAATCGTAACGGTGATTACTGCTCCAAAAACGAATCCAGCAACGAAAAACGATCCTATGGCGGAAACTACACTAAAAGCTTTGGCGCGCACTTCTCCATCCCGCTTCTGGTTTACATCGCCATCTTCAGAAAGAAGTTTTTCTGTGCTTGCCGCTAAACGCAGTGCCACAATGATTGCCGCTAAAATAGAAACAAAGCCCCCAAGCCCAAGCTGTCCTAACAAGTTAAAAAACTGAAGACTTTGTGAATTTGGGAGATCAATCTGAGACTGTCTAGAGAATATCCAGCCGAAGATAATGCCCAAGATGAAGGCAATAATAACCCAAACAATAGGGCGGGCAAAATAAGCTATTACCTTCTTGCAACGTTCTCTATCTCTACACATTATTATTTCTCTCTGCATGGCAATCGTGGTCCATATATTATCTTTCTATAATTAGCTTCGTTGCTCGTATGCAGACCGGAGCGCATCCAGTGCTGTACGGTGGTCAGTGACAAATTGGGCCTCCGCTTCCCAACGAATCGCATTTTGGCGAATTGTAAAGTTAGTTTCCTCTCTACAGGCTAAATCTATGAGTGCCACTTCGATCTCCCTATCGCTGAAACTAGCGGAACGAGCGGAAGAAATCGGATCAGGTGTCGTGCCGAAAAGCGTAGTGAACTCGTTTAAGAGGTGATCCTGGGCATCTCGTTGCCTGCTGAATCCAGGAAAGCCTGCGTCGGCCATGCATTCGGCCCAATCACGGTCGGCGTCTGTCGTTTCAGCATTGAGATCGCCCCTAAAACGATTTATTGCTTCACGAAGTGGCGCAAACTCGTCACTGTTAGCGCCCCAGAGACGATTTGCCGCTGCCTCTTCCCATGCCCAGCCGTAGCAGCCCATAGTTTCAAAGCCAGCGAATCCTTGCTCGGTTCTAGGCGGCCCAAATAGCGCGTTTTGGTAAGCCGTGTGTTCGGACTCAGTCAACGATGCAATAATATCGTCGTTGGGATTCGGCGTCACGACTTCTTGCCAGGGTTTGTTTACTATTGCGTAGCCGTAATTCGACACCCATTCTCTGTTATCGGGGTCCCAAAGGCGAGCATCGTCGAATATGATATCCACAGTATGTGGCCTGTATTCAAATCCTTGGTCCCTCATGCACTGGGCAATCAGTTGCTCTCGATGGGAATGTTCGGCAACCATGAGGCGCATATGATCACCTTGGTCACTCGTTCCCCAAATCATATCATCATACGCCTGTAACGGTGATTCGCTCAAAGCGGTGCCCACCTTTGACCCTTGCACGTAAGCAATTTCAGATTCAGCTCCAGTTGCTCCAGTAGTTCGAGAGCAAGCACCTGTGACCAGTATCAGCCCTGCAATGCCAAGCAAACTAAGCGTTTTACTCTGCGCCGACTGAGTCCTATTGAATGACATTTGATTCCCCTAACCGATCTTGAACCCACAGTAAGGTGATTTGTGCAGGGAGGGAACTCCACTGCACAAATCACCGTTTATTTTGACAAGACTGAAAATGTCTGCTTAGTCAACAATCGCCCAACCGCGAATACCTATTGTTCCGGCGGGTCGGTCAACTCGCGAGCTTCCAGAAGAGACGAACGCGCCGACGCGATTATTGTAACCGCCAGGGCCGCGATATCGGATTACAGGAGCCACTTGACGACCACCTGTACAAACGACATTGCTGACCGATACCCAATCTCCGCTACTGGGGGCGTTTAGAGTGTACGAACACCATGCACGAGGTGCGGGCGTTTCGGCGGCAGTGGCCGAGGGTGCGATGGACAAACCGCCGAGGGCGATGGCAGCGGTAGTCGCCAAGGTGACGAGCTTCCGATTGATTTTCATTTTTCTCCTTAGAAAAAAATAGTGGGTGAAATAATCGGCATCGAAACATCTCAACGCCGACTTGTTGCATTAGTTCAACATCCAGAGCAACTTACGGTGCTCTGGAAATCTAACGATGTGAATTTTTACGGATTTTGTGAATCCAATTGAACGTGGATTGCGCGGCTATCACCAATTATTCGGCGACGTTTCCCCAAATCGAATCCAGTTGTGCGATAGCGGCGAAAGTTGCAGCATCGATAACGATTGGCAAATCGCAATTCAAGTTAAACATAGTTACTCCTTTGTACTATTTGTGTCGATTAAGAATAAGATTCCTTGTAGAGGTATATCTTTTCTTTGGTGCTATTAATTTTCGCTGATATAGATTACGGAATGCAAATATTTCGCCTGAACAATTTTGACCATGAACATTTTTGTTCACGTGGTAAGCTGGCTCACAGTCATACCTAGCACTTCATAGGGGGAATATGGGCAAGTCTTTAGAGCCGTTGGGTTTGAGTTCAACCGCGAACCAGATTTACCTAACCGCGCTGGAAGCGCCTGGCCAAACCGCAAGTGACCTGGCTGAATTACTGGGTTTAGACCCCGGCATTGTTGTCAGAGATTGTAAGAAACTAATCAATCTCGGCCTAGCTACTGCCGACGGTACAGCAATCGTTGTTCTACCTCCCGAAGCCGCAGCCGAATTGCTCGTTTTGCGCCAAGAAGGCAAACTTGCGGCGCATGAGTCTCGCCTCCGAAAATTCCGCAAGCACGCCGATCTGCTCACGGCCACGCCCACCCACACAGGTAAAGGTGAAGTAGAAATCGTGACCGGCGAAGCGGCAGTAACTGAACGACTAGAAACCTTGGTTAACGAGGCAAAGTCTGAGATAGTTACCTTCGCGCCGGGAGGCGCTCACACACCCGATCAGATTGCGGAAGCACAAAACAGGGATGCTCAAATGTACGCTCGGGGCGTCAAAGCCCGGACGATTTACTTAGCCAGCATTCGCAAAGATCACGCAACAATGGGACACATCGAATGGTTGGCTAACCAAGGCGCCGAAGTCAGAGCGCTGCCCAAATTACCGATTCGTATGCTCATTGTGGATCGCAAACTTGCCATATTGCCACTAAGCCTAAAGGACGCTATGGCAGGCATCGGAGTATATCGCAATCCAGCAATTGTGCAGGCACTGCAAGAGTTGTTTGAACTGGCGTGGGACAGCGCTACCCCACTCGGGCCTGTGCGCCGAGTCGGCGGCAACCAGGAATTGTCAACCGAAGAAAAGGATACTTTAAAATTGCTCGCAAAAGGGAAAAACGATTCCGAAATTTCCTTGAAAATGGGTATCAGTGAAAGCACAATACGGCGGCAAGTAAAAAATCTGCAATCTCGCTTTAACGCAAAAAATCGTGTTCAATTAATTTATCAAGCTACCAAAACTAATCAGATATAGACCGACAGTCACCGCAACGGCTTAGAAGCCGATGCCTGACATCTGAAATTCCACGACTCGCATTCAAACCGTGGAATAAGTTAATCGCCATCGCCGTTGATGGCTGTGTTAAACGCAAACTACCGCCGCTACTGTATCTTCGCTGGGTGCCGCGCACTATAGTTACAAAATCGTTAAATTTGCTTCACTGTCGACATTGAAATCCACTGTTCACCTTCAGATTCACTTGCTTTGAGACTTCGCCAGAAGTTCACGAGCCTTAATTTGACGTTGCCAAAGTTTATCCTGGGTTTTTCCTGGCCCGCGCTTGCTTGGTGGGCAAGCCTTCTCCCATCTTTTGATGACGGAGATTTCACCGGCATAGTCTTTTTTGGATCGGAGCAGCATAGCCGCACGTTCGGTATAGGCCGGTGCTGGCTCACGCCCGGAAGCCTTGGCTTCCTGTTCGGCGCCCGTGATTAGAGCGTAGGCAATGGCTAAGGCATCGTCTGGCTGCTCTTTGGCAATAGATTTGATGTACTCAAGCCAATCCCACATATCAAGGCCAGCTATTGTCATTCTTTGTATGTCGGCTGGCGTTCTGGTATTGACGGCGCTTTCTATGCCTGATGCGCCTATTGAGGCGTGAATTCGCTTGGCTTTGCCAGCGCTTTGGCTTTAGCGGCATCCTGTTCTTGCTTATTGGCCTTTGTCCGGATTGCGTACCATTCGTCGGCGATTTGCTTGAACCGATCAACTTCTACTGGATCGCGGCCCAGTTCCATCGCCTTCTTATGTGCTTTCCACCAAATTGCGCCGTTGCTTTCAGCGGTGCTGGCTGGTACCTCGGAGGCCGTTGCTGGAGGAAAAGGCTCGAATCCGGCGGGAATGCTTGGGCGCGAAAACGAAAAACTACCTACGGCTAACCCTGCCGCGATACGGCCAGCTTCCAGCCATTGGAGAATTGGCCCGGCGACCTCACGGTCGATTTGGCTCTGTGGGATTAAGCGCGCAAGTGGCTTCAATTGAACTCCGCGAGAACCAGGGCTGCGGCCCAAGGCGCCTACCACAACGGTCTTCATCCCATCGGGCGTATTCGCATAAGCCCACATTCCCACCCTTGGCGGTTCGGGAAACGGCCATAAATACGAATAGCCAGAAGCGCGGTCAAAGTTTCTAAGCGGGTCAAGTGACGGCTCCCTAAAAGCCACGGTAACCACTTGTTGGCTTGGCGCTGACTTCTGAGTCGTGGCTTTGGTCGGCTTCTTTCTGCTGAATAGCCCCATGCTTCTAGCTTAGATGACGTTCCCGCATCCTTTCAAACGCGGGGAACCTCGCTCTACCCACGCCAAGAGGTGTGAAGCGGCGCCCCTTCGGCGTAGCCAGCAGCGGATTGAACGCCGACGATGGCGCGGTCGGCAAACTCGCGCAGGTTGTGGGCGCCAGCATAAGTGCAGGCTGAGCGCAGGCCGGAAGTGATTTCATCCAGCAAATCCTCAACCCCAGGCCGCTTTGGGTCAAGGTACATCTTGCCCGTGGAGATGCCCTCCTCAAACAGGGCTTTGCGGGCGCGGTCAAATGCTGTACCAGAACCTGCTGTCCGGGCAGCAACCGCGCGGGCAGAGGCCATGCCAAAGGACTCTTTATATAAGCGCCCGCCATCATTGTGCAAATCCCCAGGGGATTCATAAGTTCCCGCAAACCAGGAGCCGATCATCACTTGGGAGGCTCCGGCAGCCAAGGCCAATGCGACATCGCGCGGGTGCCGCACCCCGCCATCGGCCCAAACGTGTTTGCCGAGCTCTCTTGCTGCGCTGGAGCATTCCAAAACTGCACTGAATTGCGGGCGGCCCACCGCTGTCATCATGCGCGTGGTACACATGGCTCCGGGGCCAACGCCAACTTTCAATATATCTGCGCCTGCGGCTACCAAATCGCGCACACCCGCAGCCGTCACAACATTCCCAGCGACTACCGGCAAAGTAGGAGGAACCACCGACCGGATAGCCTCAAGCGCGGAGAGCATCTTGGCTTGATGGCCATGCGCGGTATCAACGACCAAAACGTCCACGCCAGCTTCGACCAGAGCCTTCGACCGGGCGGCCACATCGCCATTAATCCCAACTGCGGCACCTATTAATAACCGACCGGAGGCATCCAGTGCGGGACGATAAATCGAAGACCTGATTAAAGATTTTGGCGTTACCACGCCAGCTAATTCACCATCGGGGTTGATAACAATACCCAGCGGGAAACGCTCCGCCGAAACCGCATCAAACACATTAGCGAAGTTGGCATCGGGCATGTTCAACGAAACGCCATCGACGGTCAGAAGCTGGTTCTTCATCACAGTATGCACCTGTGCAAAACGATCCACACCAGTGCAGTCTGCCTCGGTGATCAGGCCAATCGGCCTTTTGGCTCCCTCGCCAGCAACCACCACTGCCGCCCCATGCGCCCTTTTTCCGAGCAATTGCAAGGTGGTGCCGACGGTTTCATTTGGATCGACGATGACTGGCGTCTCGACGATGGGGTCCGCAGCCTTTACTCGTTCGATGGTGCGGGCCGCCACGTTCAATGGAATGTCTTGTGGGATGATTGCCACGCCGCCGCGGCGAGCTACGGTCTCAGCCATTCGCCGCCCGGCCACGGCAGTCATGTTCGCTACCACGATGGGGATGGTGGTGCCAGTACCATCGTCAGTCGATAAATCAACATCGAACCGGCTGCTAATTTCGGAACTGCTTGGCACCAAAAACACGTCACCATATGTTAAATCGCTGGTGGGCGCGGAGTCATTGAGGAAGCGCATGGGCTTAAGCATACGCTGAATTGAAAAACCACGGCGCGCTTTCGGGCGGGTTGTTTTTGTTTCCGCTATTCTTTTGACGATTACAAGGGCAATCGTTAAAAATGCACCCTCTGGATGGTGGGGTGTGCATTTTTATCAAAAGGTAGTACTATAGCCAATTTGGTTCAGCTTTCTTAAATTGTTGATTATTACAGGGTTTTCGATGACGCCCGATGGTGGTTTTAGCCCTTAGATGCTCCTGCTGAAAATTGTTAAAAGGGCAGCGGTCCAGCTTGGCTCAGCAGGTTTTGTTTGGTAGTGCTGTGCTATGCCAACCATCACTTACACCCGCGCGATACCGAAGCCTTACCCGCTACGGATGCGAAACGGGTCGATGATGTGGCGGGCGCAGAAGTGGCTAACGATTACCGATGGAGCAGGTGAACCGAAACGCAAGTTAATCAACGCTACCCGCAAAACGCCCGAGCAAGCGGTTTATGCGGTTTTGGAAAGACTTTTGACTATTGACGGAACTTACGCAAATTTTGACAATGGTGTTAGAAGTTTGCGTGGTCGGAATATTCTTACGATTGATGAATTACTACATAATCATCTTATTGAGGTTTCCACGGGTGAAGGAGCGATACGGGAACTAACGGCTAAGAATTATCATTATGCGACTAAATCAATATTGCGCCCAGAATACGGGCTCACGGGGTTAGCGGTTGAGGATATAACCCCCGATGTTATCCGTGAGTGGAGGGCGAAGCTGGAAGCAATTCCGACACTTCGCACAGGCAAACCATTAGGGAGTTTATACATTAAGAAAATGGTGATGTTTCTAAATGATGCGTTGAGCGCCGCCACCGCCACAGGCATCATCCCCAGTAATCCGATGTCGGTTAAGACCCCAGCAGATAAACGCCGCGCGAAAATTACCCGCGATAATGAGGAGCAGCAACGAGCCGAACGCGCGGAGCTGGAACAGATAAACCAGCGGCTTACCTGGTTTCCACAATTATTATTCCAGCATTTGACAGCAGAGTTTGAGAATAATCCCAGCGACTGGAATCACACCAGGCTTTGTTATGTGGCATTGAGTTTTATCGGGTTGCGCCCAAGTGAGGTCAGAGGCTTAGCATTAGATAAAATCAACTTAGCTAAGGGGCGCGAGGCGCTTACGATAAGCCAAGTTTTTTCAGGCAATAAACTTGTTAATGCTACGAAAACCCGTTCCAGCACCAGAACCATACCCCTGGTTGAACCGTGGTTGAGTATTGTCAGGGAACAGGTTCGCCGCCGCGAAAATGCTACCGATGATAAAACCGCGATGCTTTTCACCTCACCCAACGGCAAGGGAACATTTAGGCAACAGACCCAAAATAATGATTACCGTGAAATCATCGAGCAAGATTTACAGCTTGACTACATCCGACTTTATGCGAACCGCCATCTAACAGTTTCAGCATTACAAAAACTTAGCACCGACATCAACACCATAAGCGAGATAGTGGGATGGGAAAAACCTACGGATGAAACGATGCTAAAAGTCTATGGTCATTACGAGGATGATTCCGCCACCATCGAAGCCTTAACTAAGTTAGGCAACTTTTTCACCCAAGCCCCAATAATGCCACAAGTTTAGTAAATTGCTAAAATGCCGCAGGTTGCCCGTTGTCGCGTTAAAACGGCTTACCCCCACCAGAAACCCGAGGAAGTTAGTCCAGGGGCATGGTGGGGGCGACAAGCGGTTAATTAAGCCGAGCGTGCCTAACTATGGTTTTTGAGTTTGTCAGTTAGCACTTTGATGCCAGCTTTATCAAGTGGTTTAGTGTATTCCACTACCTCATCAATGCGGCGAAGTAATGCCGCCCAAGATAAGGGCTGGTATGCCACATAATCGGGGTATTGAGCTTCAAGGGGGTAGTTAGATAAAATGTATACTTTGTTAAAAGCAGCCCATTTGTTAGAATACCTTGCCGATAATTGTAAGGGATGGCAGTCAGTTAAGTGTTTTAGAAATTCAAAATCAAACTGATGATGATACTCGTCTAATACCAGCACGGGTTGCCCGCTATAATTGTCGAACGGGTTTTTGTAATCGGTAATGGTGTAAATGTTTTTATCGCCGTGTTTAGCCCGAACGCCCAAGGTTTTACCTGAGCCGCTAACGCCCCAATGGTATTCCACCCGAACATCACGGCTACTATTTGACCACTTACGCATCAGCAGCAAGTTTTCCACATCCCTAAGTCGTTTATGATGCCACGCACCCTCATGAGTGAGCAGCAGGTCATCAACAGCAGCACCAGCAAGCACTTGACTATGGAGGTTCTTAAATGTTGTGGAACTGGTAGCAGCAGGCGGTTTGTCAATCTCAAACGGGAATAACCCGTGTTTGAACCTAATCGGGTCATCAACAGGGTAAGCGGTCCGTTTTTTATCGCAATACTTAACCATCGCGATTTTCCCATCACCCTTACGATAATCACCAGCGCCCTTAAACATTTTGTCCAGGGTAGTGTTTTCAATCGGGTTTTTATGGAAGAGCACGAACTGGTAATGTAATCGGTCAGTAGTAGGGCACTTTTCAAGCTGACCGCCGAAAGCGGTATATTTATCCAAATGAGCCTGGATTTCATCCAAAGTGATTTTGTCAGCCCATAAAGTGAAAAGCCACCAGCGACTACGAACCGATTTAGATTTATTGTTTTGTGCCATCTGATTTACTCCTTTTCAGTATTGATTGATTAATGGCACACACAAATATCAACACTAAAAAACACTTTTCTAAAAGATGTTAAAAATAGGGAATAACCAGCACTAACACATCACACTCGCAAAATAGCTTAAAATTATCAAGGGCTATTTTG
>Ga0268261_10000314_pt1 | contig 29940 bp, 24 predicted proteins | sample TergutNc150P1_FD_190353 | JGI IMG/M metagenome (GOLD analysis project Ga0268261, IMG submission 190353) | Nasutitermes corniger P1 segment gut microbial community from laboratory colony in Florida, USA - Nc150 P1 (SPAdes) (version 2) | ecosystem: Host-associated > Arthropoda: Insects >... | reverse complement strand
ATTGGCATTGGGATACATCTCCCCTTCAGATTCTGCTAGTTTTCCAATCATCTTGGAACGGTGCCGTCTTTGTCCTTTTGGGGTAAAATTGCAGGTCACATTAAGCGATAAAACCATTGGTATTAAAACATTTCAACCAAAGCGAACAAAAAAGTGCTACACTAAATTTGAGGAATTCAGGTTCAATTGGAAAAGAGAAGAGGTTATGAGTGGCCTCATGTTTGTGGGTCAAAAATCCAGCCGCACCGGATAAGCTTTCCTTCCCTCAAATCGGGTATAATGGGAAAATCCCGCTTCTTTGGCAAGGGCTGCTGCAACGTCAAATTTATCCGCCAGGTGGTCCTTGAAATGGGCATCGGAGCCGAGGGTGAGGATTTCCCCGCCCAGTTCCTTGTAAAGTTTCAAGAAATCCAGGGTTGGCAAGGTGTGGTCAAGCTTGTAGCGGTAGCCCGAGGTGTTTATTTCAATCCCCTTGCCCTGATGGATAAGTTCCTTGAAGGTGGTTTTGATGAGGTCGTAATTGTCACGAAAAACCTGTTTCCCGTCGTGGGACGCATACCGTTTCAGCATATCGAAATGCCCCAAGACATCATAGTCCGGTCGGTCTTTCACACACTTCAAATAGGCTTCGAAATAGGCTTGGAACCCTTCTGCCACCGTCTTTCCCTTCATGAATTTTTTAGTGTGGAAATCCAACTTGTCCACGCTATGGAGGGAGCAGATGATGAAGTCGAAATCGGCACTTTGGGCAAATTCATTCATGCGGGAAACAACATGGGGTTGATAACCAATTTCCGCCCCCATCCCGATGGCGAGCTTATCCCCGTAAACGCCACGCAAGCGATTGATTTCCCTAGCATAGACTGCGACATCTAAGTATTCCTCGTCCCATGGCGGTGCCGGGTCGAACTCCACATGGTCGGTGAAGCAGATTTCCTGAAGGCCCATGTGGATGGCTTGCAACACGGTTTCCTCCATGGACGGCTTGGCGTCGCTGGAAAAGTGGGTGTGGACATGAAAATCACGCATAACGTTCCCCACCTTCAAACCCCAGCATTCCCTGAAGTTCCTGGAATATCCTACTGTTGGCTGCCCCCATCATGGGCACTTTCCCCAGGTTGATTTCGGAAACGGTGTGAGAGCCGCCGACCTCGTTCAATAAGATGATGGCCGCCGCATAATCCCATGGGCCGAGGCCCGATGAAATGTATGCCCCCAACTCCCCTGTCGCGACTTTGCACAAGCTGATGGCGGCTGACCCATAGGCCCGGTGCCCCCGGATTTTTTTGACCAGGTGGTAGGCCCGGACACGGTTCTTCACCTCGAAATTGTACAGGGCGTTCAGGCTCACATCCACCAACACCTCTTTTAATGCCTCTTTTTGGGACAATCTGCTAAGTGCCTCCCCGTTTTTAAAAGCGCCAGCACAGGCTATCCCTTCGTACAGGGTATCTTCCATGACATCATAGACCATGCCCAGATAGGGCTTTTTCCCTTTGAAAAGGGCGATGGAAATGGCAAAATCCTTGCCGATAGTGGCAAAGTTGGTGGTGCCATCGATGGGGTCGATGATCCAGGTAAATTCTGAGAACCGGTTTTCCACCTGGCCTTCTTCGGTGATGAAACCATGGGCGGGGTGCTTGGCGGAAATCTGTTCCACTAAAAACCGCTCTGTTTCCATGTCGTGGCGGGTCACTAGGTCGGCATGGTTGCCTTCCTTGAATGCCAAGCCCATGTCTTCCCCGCGGGCAGCCCGTAAGCGTTCTCCCGCTTCTTTGATAATTTTCCCCATGAAGCCTCGGTACCCTGCTACTGCCTGAAATGCCCTAAATTGCTGGGCATCCCGTGCGGTAAACAACCATGCCGATTCAGGGGGGCAAAGGATGTCGCCCACTAGGATTTTCGTCCCGAACATGCCGTGGTAGTCCGTCCCCCCCGTTACGAATAGCCCGTATTTTTCAGCATATTTCCGTACTAATTCGTGGTCTTCTTCCGTATGGTCCTCGTGATTTAGCTCAATCCCGTCAAGGCCCGCATCCACCAGTTGCCCGATGCTTGCGTAAGATTCCAGTTGCCCGGGATGGGCCAAGACCGCGATGCCACCATCAGCCTTAATGGCACGGACCGCCTCTAAGGCATCCACGTATTCGATGTCCCGGTGGCAAATGCCCCCGTTTTTGAAAAACTGCTGGTAAAGCCCGGAGTAAATGCTATTGGTATACCCAAGGCCCACCAGTTCGTTCATGATGTGCTGTTTGTAGATGGTGCCGCCTTTTGCCTGGGCCATGATCCGCTGCGTGTCCAGTGGGTACCCGGCTTCTTGGAGCCTCCCGATTTGCCAGAGGGAATTTTGATGGCGGGCTTTTAGCAAGGGGCCGCAAAGGTTGCGGATATTTTCCCCTTTGGGATCCACGTAATATCCCAGGATGTGGACTTTCCTTTGGGTTTTAAAATCCATGGCGGAGATTTCGATGCCAGGGATGATGGCAATGCCGGATTTTTCCCCTAATGCCATGGCTTCATCAAGGCCTTCCAACGTATCATGGTTGACAATCCCCAGATGGGTCACCTGTTTCAAATGGGCGGCTTTTAGCACCGATTCCAAAGAATCGGCCCCGTCGGATTGATCGGTGTGGACGTGCAGGTCTATTCTCATCGCAAATTCCCCGCTTCCATGTTGAACTGCCGGTCGCAAAGCCCTTCCATGAACTCGATGTCATGAAAAATCCCAAGCATGGTGGTACCCGTTGACTTCAAATCCTCAATCAGTTCCCGCACCTTTAGTTTGGAAGCAGCGTCAAGGCTCGCCGTCGGCTCATCCAATAACAGCAACCTCGGGCGCTTCGCCATGGCACGGGCAATGTTTAGGCGCAGCTGCTCGCCCCCTGAAAATTTCTGGGGATAACTGTCCCATAACTCGGGGTCCAGATTGAAATGGGTCAATAATTTAATGGCTTCTTTTTGGGCTTCTGCTAAAGTCTTGCCCATTTGTAGGACGCTTTCTTCTACGATTTGCCGTGCCGTCGTACGGGGCATGACATTTAAAAACTGGGACACATAGCCGATTTCATATTTCCTTAAATAAATCATTTGCCGCTCCGTTGCGGTTGCCAAGTTGAGGCGCCCGAATTTTTCTGAGTCGTACCAGATGTCCCCCACTGCGGTGAGGTAAGTGCGGTAAATACATTTCAAGATGGTTGATTTCCCACTGCCGCTTCGCCCGGTAATCCCGATAAACTCACCCGGTTTCAGGTCAATGCTGATGTTTTGGGACGCTTTGATGTGCTTATCCAGATGATGAAGGGTGAACGTTTTGGACAGGTTCTCGATTTTCAGTAATGCCTCCATGTTATCCCTCCCAGTGTTTATCTACAAAGGCTTCCGTGTCTTGCAGGAAGTCCCCGAAGTTGTCTTTGATTTTTTGGTGGGACCAATGCCACCACCCAATTTCTTGGAGTTTTTGGATGACCTCGTCTGAAAAACGGTTGCGGACTTTTTTGGCTGGCACCCCCACTACGATTTCAAAGGGGGCCACGTCTTTAGTGACGATGGAACCTGCCCCGACAACCGCTCCATTGCCGATGGTCACACCTGGCATAATAATAGCCCCGTGCCCAATCCAGGCATCATGCCCAATGGTGGTGACCCGTTGTTTTCGTGCTTCAAAAAAGGAAACATCATCCACTTCATCGAAGCCATACATTTTCCGGCGGTAAGTAAAGTGATGCTGGGTCGGCCGCTCCATGGGGTGGTCGGTCGGGCCAATCCGCACATGGGCGGCGATGTTGGCAAATTTCCCGACCTGGGTGTTTTGGACAAAGCAGTTGGGCCCAGTGTAGGCATAATCCCCGATGTGGCTGTTTTCAATCACATTGAAAGCGCCCATTTCGGTATATGCCCCGAAGGTGCTCTCAACAATTTCGCAGCCGTCGTGAATGAAGGGTTCTTGGGATAGTTTTTTCATGCTAAGCACTCGCTTTCATGGATTGATAATTAAGGATGGAAACCAAATTCCCATCGACAAAGGTGTGGGTAATGACGGGGGCCTGCCCTTTTTCGTATTGGATAATGGCAATGTCCGCCTTCTTTCCTGTTTCAAGGCTGCCCAACTCTTTATCCAGACCGATGGCTTTGGCTGGGTTGATGGTAATCAGCTTCATCACTTCCCCAAGGTCATAACCCTGTTCCTCATGAAGCTTGAACACCCCGTGCATAAGGGAAGCCGGATAATAGTCGCTGCACAAAATATCAATGGTGCCTTCCTTAATAGCTGTGGTCGCACACAGGTTGCCTGAATGGGAGCCACCAAGAAGGATATTGGGAGCACCAGCTACCGTATAAAGCCCTTCTGACTTAGCGGTTTTCGCCACCTCAAGGGTAATGGGGAACTCGCTGATGGTGGTGCCAAGCCCTTTCACCAACCCGATTTTTTCCGGATGGTCGTCGTCATGGGAGGCGATGGGAATGCCATGTGCATGGGCAACATCCGCAATTTCCTTAAGTTCCTCAAAGCTTAAGGTCTTTTTGGATTTATGCTCTTTCAAAACCCCTTCCACCCCTTCATTTGAAAGGCCTCTAAAGTCTTTGATTGCCGTGCGGTAGATTTCCAAATTGCGGTACTGCCCCTGCCCTGGGGTATGGTCCATAAAGGAAATCAAATGGACTTGCCCCTGGTCGATGTAACGTTTCAGGTAAGGGACTGCCTCGAAGTTATCGATTTCCAAGCGGGCATGGAATTTATGGCGGATTAACGATTGGCCTTTTTGGGACTCCTCAATCAGATTGGCAAATTTATCGGTATTTTCCAAAGTACGGACTGCCTTGTTGCCAAAGTCGTCCGCCTTATAAAGCGACAGGGAATGAAACATGGTCGTAATCCCCTGGTTCAAGACGATTTTTTCCGTTTCCTTCAAGGCAACCCCAAAGTCCATCAACGCACTAGGGCGGGGAGAGGCCATCTGCTCGATGTAATCGGTGTGGATGTCAATAAATCCTGGACTCACAAACCCGCCCCCTGCGTCGATGATTTCCAGCGACGGATTATTTTTATGTTTGCCCTTCAGGCCAATCCACTTAATGCGGTCTTTATCTATCAACAAATCGTGGCCTTGCAATATCCCGCAAGGGGTGATAACGCGTCCGTTAGTGATTAAGTACATGGTGTTTCCTCCTCTATAATTATCCCTAGAAAGCAAACCCATTCTTTTTTACGAATGCGTGCTTCAGGTACATGAAAGTGCCTTCCTTTTAGGTACCTACAACAGGGCATTGACTAGCTGCTGCGTATATTCGTGCTGAGGATCCTCTAAAATTTGGTCAGTGAGCCCCGATTCAATGATTTTTCCATTGAGCATGACGATGGTGCGGTCAGCAAGCATCCGGATGACCCCTAAGTCGTGGGATACAACGATTATACTGACCCCAAAGTCCCGTTGGATTTCTTTGATAAGGTCGAGGACATTGGCTTGGACGGAAAGGTCAAGCCCTGTGGTCACCTCATCCAATAACAGGACAGGCGGGTTGTTGGACAGGGCTTTGGCTATCTGCACCCGTTGCTGCATCCCCCCGGAGAAATTCTTCGGGGCTTCCCCCATGCGAAACGTTGGGATGTTGACGGCTTCAAGCAACTCTTTTGCCCGTGCCTTCATCGGCTCCACTTCCCGCACGCCAGAGGAAATCAGTTTCTCTGCGATGTTGCCCACAGCCGAAATGTTCATCCTTAGCCCATAAATTGGGTTTTGGTAAACTTTGCCCAACACCATGTCTTTGATGTAGCGTTTTTGCTGGGAGGATTCTTCAAATAAATTGGCTCGCCCCTCTTTGTAGCTGTCGATGTAGACCGCCCCACTAGTAGGCTCTTTATCAAAGTACAGGCACTGCATCATCGTGGATTTCCCGCTGCCGGATTCCCCTACGACTCCCAGGATTTCCCCTTTGTACACTTCAAAATTAAGGTCTTGGCAAGCATATACCGTCCCGCATGTGGTGCAGTAATTTTTTTCAAGGGCATCAACACTCAGGCTGTTGCAATGACCGCAACCGTCCCCGAATTGTTTCCTTAACCCTTCGACTTTAAGTACTGGCTGTTCAAACATTTAGACCGCCTCCTGATTCATTCGGCTCAAGCAATGGCTGGAATCATTGCACTGATGGACGGTTTTTAAGCCGCTGATGATTTCGTCCATGAATGTGTGGGTGGCACCGCATTTGATACAGGATTTGTCGGTGAACTGTTCCACCTCAAAGGGATAGTCGTCAAATGCGATGGATTCGACTTTCGTAAAGGGTGGCACCGCATGGATTTTTTTCTCCCGCCCGGCACCAAGTAAAATAAGCGCCTCGGAATCATGCATTTTCGGATTGTCAAAACGAGGGATGGGGCTTGGTGCCATCAAGTAGCGGTCATGGACGAAAACGGCATGGTCTGCGCCTGTCGCCATTTTCCCGTGCTTCATGATCTGCTCAAATAGCATGAGCCAGGCACCGCTGTACTCTTTGTCCCCATGAAGCCTTTTCGTAACATATTCGCTGGGCTCGATGTAGCGCAGCGGCTCTGGGTATGGCACTTGCAAAACCAAGATTTGGTCACTGCCCAGAGGTTCCTCGGGAATACGGTGGCGGGACTGGATGAGCGTTGCCTCCTTGGTTTCCTCCGTGACTGGGGCTCCCGTCGTGTTGACAATCAGCTTTTTAATGTTGACAGCGTTGACGGACTCGTCTGACCCTTGGTCGATGACTTTTAAGGTATCTTCATTTCCGATGAGGGACAGGGTCAGTTGAAGCCCACCCGTTCCCCAGCCACGGCCAATAGGCATTTCCCGGGATGCGAAAGGCACCTGATAACCTGGGATGGCAACTGCCTTTAAAGTCGCCCGCCGGATTTCCCGCTTGGAACCTTCGTCGAAGAAGGCATAGTTATATTGAAGTTTCATTTTGTATTCCCCTTTTTCATAATCTAGTTCCGCAAGCCATTCCAGGATGAAAAGTGACCCTACGTGGAATCGCCTCTGGTAAAAGCACCCAGTTTCGATTCCACTCCGGGCACACCTTTCATCCTTCCATGAACGGGCTCGCTACACCTTTTTTCGAGCACTATCCAACTTAGACTGGAACGTGACATAATGTGGCAGTTTCAAGTGGGAGATGAAGCCGGTGGATTCGACGGTGTCAATGCTATAGAGGACGAATTCCTCGTTGGAAACTGGCAATGGGGAGTCCTTCATTTGGAGTGCCTTGTCCAGAATGCTCATGGCGATGGCTTTCGTTTCGTTTTGCCCGAAGGCGACCCCATAGCCAATGGAAAATTGGATGTCGGTTTTTCCTAACTGGTTTTTCTGTTCCGTGGTGATGAACGATTCCACCTCGGTAACTTTAATGTCCCCGATGTAATAGTCCTCTCCCTCATCACACGCTTCAAACAATGGATGGTGAATGTACAGGGGGATGTTGGCGATGCGCAGTTCCCCAACAGTCGGGTGGGCCGCCCCGTATGTACGAAGGGCCGAATACCCAAGGGAAATCACAGCCCCCGTCTGCCCACGCGTCAGCATTTGAAGCCTTGTGCTCCTGCTCGTTGGAAATTCTAAGTTCATCTTCGTCACATCATCAGGCTCTTGGTCATCATCCTCAAATAAGACCAGTAAGCCCTCCTCCCGCAAATAATCCACCACTTTTGGAAGCGCACCAAGGTCGGTGCTTGTGCTATCCTCGCTTCGGTAATTGGAAAGGAAATTCAGGGCGTCCGCCTTCGTTTCGGACAACAGGCCGAAGTCGATGAGGCGCTGGGTATAATCGGTGGAAGCCCCTAAAATCTGTCCTCCTGGCACATCCTTGAAGCTGGCAGAAATCCGTCGCTCAACTTCCGCAGTGGCAGAGTCAGCAACCCGGGTCACATGCTTTCTTGGCAAGGTTGAGCGAAAAGCCCGAAGCAAAAACACCGCTTCCTCGGCGCTCCCTTCCGCCTGTTTGATGGCGATGGCGGCAAGCCCTACATCATAAAGGCTCGCCTCGGACATGACCTGGTCAATAAGCCCCCGCATCCCTGATTTGATGGCTTCCACATCCAAGACTTCCTGCCCTTTCAGGCGTTCAAATTTCAAGCGTTCGATGGAGGCTTCGATTGCCTGTGTCCCACCTTTGACTGCAACATATCCCATTTAAGCCCCCTCCTTGATTTGGGAAGTCCTTGGCAAACAGGCAACAGCGCCCATTCCGTCCACAAACATCATGTCTATCCCCAAAGGGTATTCGCTGTTGGCAAGCGCCCGTGCTTTCAGCCATTCAGGGCTTAGCCCCAAGTCCAAAAAGTTTTCCGACTTAATGCCAGGCCCTTTAAGGCTTAAAACCTGGTTATTGGCGACGGCCGGGCATTCGACGATTAAAGTAGCGGACTTTTGCGGGTCAATCAAGTTTCCGGTTTTACCCTTCCCGAACACGGCGGGCAACTCGCCTAAAGCGTCCTGCAAGACGAAAATATAATCCGCTTCTTCGATGGGGGTTTCCTTTGAATAGGTCAGCTGGGCAATTAATTGGGACACTTCATCTGCATGGCGGGAAACCACATGAAAGCCAACCTCCCGGTCAAGAAGCAAGTACAAAAAACCTACCGTCGGTTTTAGCATGGCAGACTGAAGGGTTAGGCCCTCTACTTCGGAAAAAATATTGGAAATTTCACCGGGGCGGGACATGGCATGAAGCACTTTCCGGTAAATCTGCTGGGTATCGTGAACTTTATCAAATGGCATGAAAATACCTCCTTCGGGTCAATCTAGTTCCGGATGCTACTGCACTTTTTAGGTGTCCATCACATCAAAATTAACCTTGGTCTTTAAGATTTGTGCGTGTTTTTGTTTTTTGGCGGTTTCGATTTTTCGGGCTTCGTCCAGAAGCTGCTGGTTCCACTTGCCTGTTTGGATGAGGTTGGCGTTGTAGGCTGCGTCGATGACGGCCAGGTCGTAGGCCCATTCAGGTTCATCGCCTTGGATGATGCCGATGCCCATTTTTCCGCCCACTTGGACTTTGACTTCTGTGATGAGGACTTCTCCTAGGTAAAAAAGGGACTTTTGGGCGGTTTCCCGCATTTTGACCATGGCGAGGCCGTTTTCGGCTTCTTCGATGGTGGTCACTTCATATAAGGCTTCGATTTCTTGGCGGAAGGCTTCCGATAAGGCCCGGTCGCCCCTAATCAATATTTCGGTGCGCTTGCGTCTGTTCATCTATTAATCCCCTTTCAAATAAAATGAAGGCTCCAACATTTATCCGCCGAACCCTTCATCAAGAATTATGATTTTACTAATAATTTCTCACGAAGTTTCATGGAAACAAGCTCGAATACGACGGATACCCCGAGAAGCAAGTAGACGATGACACCGACTTCGTGCATGTCCATCTGCATGTTGCCCGATAGCATCAATTGGAACCCGATACCGCCGGCACCTGCTGCTGCCCCTACGGCTACGGCATGGCCGAAGTTGGTTTCAAGGCGGAGGAATGACCAGGAGATTAAAGCAGTCAGGCAGCTGGGGAGGACGGCCTGGAAGACGATTTGCCACCAAGTGGCACCGCTTGCCTTCAAAGCCTCGATGACCCCGTGGTCGATTTCCTCGATGGTTTCGGAGTAGGCCTTGGTCAAGAAGGCAATCCCCTGGAATACGATACCGACGACTGCCGCTTCAGACCCTAGACCCATGGCAAGGGCAAAGATGAGCACCCATAAAATCGCCGGGATGGCACGGATGAAGGACATGATCGCACGCACGGTTTGGGAAACTTTCGGATGTGATAAGTTCCTGGCAGCGAGCAGGGCGAAGAAGAAGGATACCACAGCGCCAATCAACGTACCCAAAACGGCAAGCCCCAGTGTGATGGTCAACTGGTCGATAAGGGCAGCCCACTCTACCCGGTGGGAAAGCCTTGGCTGAAGGAAAATCCGCTGGAGGTTGGCAAAGAACGTGGGCAGGGCAACTTCCAAAGTCATCGTCCCAAAATTCATAGTGACAAACGCATACACGGTAATGGCAATAAGTGAATAAATCAGGACACGGGTCCACATGCGGCTTTTATCCAACTTCCTAACCTTGATTTTACCGGACTTGTTGGTTTGCACCCTGATGGCTACTTGGCTTGTGCCTTTTAAAGTAATCGCTTGGTTCATTAGAGCAACAACCTCCTTATTTTATTGGACAGCATTTCCAGCCCAATGACTGTGATGATGATGAATAAGAGGACCATCCCCGCCATAGGGTAGCGGAATCCCGAGAAGAAAAAGTTGAACATCTGCCCAATACCGGTTCCCGTCAGCATTCCCACCAACGCCGATTCCCGGATATTGGATTCGATCATAAAGAGCACCCAACTGACCAACTGGCTTGAAATCATGGGGAATACCCCCTGGAACACAATCTGGAAATAAGTAGCCCCCGTTGACTTCAGGGCTTCGATGACCCCGTCGCCGGATTCGTCGATGATTTCCGTGAAGGAGCGGGTCAGATAACCGAAGGTCCCGAAGAACAATGCCAAAAACCCAGTGAACTCATTTTGACGGAAACTGAACAATAAAATCAGCGCCCAGGCAATGAGTGGGATGTTCCTGAATACCATGGCGATGATCCGCACGATGTATTTGATGGTCCAGTGAATGCCGGTCTTATTGGAACCAAAGACTGCCGCTATCAGGGCGAAAGCCGAAGCCGTCGTTGTCGAAGCGACTGCTATAATGACCGTTCTAAGCAACACACGGATGATGTTTAGCAAAAACTCCGGCGCAGTGGTCGTATAATTAGGCCAAAAGTTGGCACCGAGCCATGCAAACCCACTAGGTATCTGGGTAAAGGCCGTGGCCGAGTTGAAGTTCAGCTGCTGGGAAAAAAACACGTAAAGCCCGGTGAAAACTGCGAAGAACAAAACCATGTGGATCCGTCTTTTTTTGAAAATATCCGTTGCCATCACGTCCGCCCCCTTATACTAATAAATCTTCGGATTTGTAGATTTCGCTTAAAATTTCAGGTGTCAGCTCGGACGGTGGTCCGTCAAACAAAACTTTTCCGCCGCTGACGCCAATGATACGGTCAGAGTAATCCATGGCCACGTCCACTTGATGCAGGTTGACCAGGCAAGTGATGCCCATGTCCTTGGCGATGCTTTTTAGATAATCCATGACCACTTTGGAAGATTTCGGGTCAAGGGAGGCAATGGGCTCATCGCATAAAATCAGTTCCGGTTCCTGCATGAGGGCACGGGCAATCCCGACACGCTGTTTTTGCCCACCGCTTAGTTGGTCGCAACGGGTGTAGACAAACTCTTCAAGCCCAACCTGCCCCAATAATTCAAAGGCTTTCTTTTTTTCCTCTTCCGTGTAGCGCCCCATGACACCGCTGATGGTGGATTTATAACCAAGTCGCCCGTGAAGCACGTTCTCTACGGCAGTCATGCGGGTCACCAAGTTATAGTGCTGGAAAATCATCCCCATGCGGCGACGGACCGTGCGGAGTTTCTTACGGTTCGCCCGGGTCACATCATCCTCATGGAACAGGATTTGCCCGTCGCTAACGGGAATCATCTGGTTGATGGTGCGAAGCAAAGTTGACTTCCCCGCCCCCGATGGTCCGATGATGGAAACGAAGTCCCCTTTGCTTACTTTGAAACTGATATCTTGTAAAGCCGTCTTGCCATTATCGTAAGTTTTTGAAACCTGTTGTAGTTGCAACATATATGTCATCTCCTTGATATAAAATTGGGTAAACTGCACCTCCAGAGCCGTCGAGCCAAAAGCTGGCTCAACGGCTCAAAAGGCCAGTTTGATTATCGTACTAGATTGGCGGAATAAATATGTAGGGGCCGGAGGCAAGGTTCAGCCCCGAGGTAGCGGCTTCCAATAAAGAGAAGTCCCGAAATTCGTTGCCATGTGGAGTATGTCTTTGGGTTCATGACCCAATCCATGGGGCTGATGAGAGTGCGGACAAGCGGCAAGGCAAGGGCAAAACGCGAAATCGCCATGAAAAACCAAGCATACAACCTAAAGCGGTATGTATTTTTGAAGATGCCAAAAATTAAATAATGTGGCTAACCGATCAAAATAACAGTCTCTTTTGTGGGAGATAGCTTGTGAGAATTAGCGATTTTGGGTGATTTAAAAAATAATCAGGAACTGTTATGATAATACTTTTATTTTTAGTAGTTATTAGAGGTACCCTTAAGTTGACAATTTGGCATTTTTATTTTTTTCTTTTCGGTATCATTTCACTCGCCACGATGATAAGAGATAATACAACATAGGTTGGCCAAGGGAAATCCATGATAGAGAATATTAAACCAAGTAAAGAACAAATGACAAGAATCAGATTTCTTCGAGATTGCACTGTCATCATTGCCATGCCCAATTAATTGGAATCACAGTCAACATTTCGAACACCACGCCCCTGTTTATTACAAACCCTGACCAAGGAGTAGCAAAACGCCAAGCCTTGCCAAGCCCCGGGAATTTTATTGACAAAACTGTCATCCCGGTTGAAACAGTTGCTCTTGCTACATCCCGGGATAAGTAAATCCTAAGGCCACCCCACCATGTGAACTGTACTCGCGTAACCCCATGGTTTCTTGGTGCTGGTGTTTCGTCCATATAAAAGAATGTGACACCTGCGTCACCGATGAAGTAGTCAATGCCTTCGAAATTTTCAATGTCGGTGATTTTAGATAAGACAGCGTAGTTTGTTTGTTCTATTACAGCATCTAAATCCTGCCTTTCGCCCCAAGACAAGCGAAGGTACCCCAGTGAATTAATATAAAATAACCCTAATTCATTTACAGAAACAAAATTATCGTATTCCCTTATGACCTGATATGTGAACGGTAGTTTAAAATCTTCTATACTTCCTATATTCTTGAAGGAGCCATAATCACCGTTGGGATTGTTATTCCTACTCCACCACTTAGCGGTGAAAACATCCCCCTCATGATATACTAAATCCCCTATGTCAAAGACTCGGCTTTCAGTCCAGATAGGAAGCCCAAAATCATTATACGACATTTCCATCCATGACCCATGAGGAGAAACTCCAGGCTCTTGATTCTGTGTCCACCACTGCGCCTGAAACACCGAACCATTAAAACTAACTCTGTCTCCCTCACCATAAATAGCCGCCACATCCCATTCAACATAATTATTAGAAGCAATAACCGCTTCATTTGGAATATTACTCGCACGGACGTTAAGCGCAGGTGTTACTTGCACTAGAAGTGTAGCCAATGCCAAAGTTGTCGCTACCACTTGGCTTGTTTTTTGGTTTTCGCCCGAAATTTCGAATAATTTAATTTTCATGATATTTCCTCACATTCGTGTTCTTCGTTCCAAGGAACTAGATTCCACTGAAACTTTCACTATAAAGTACTTTTTATAGACGGGAAGGACGCGCCCTTTGCTTCATTCCCTCCGCCATTAACGCAAGTCGTCGAAGAAGTTGTCCGGTACGCGAAGGTAGCGCTCATCCCCTTGGCGGATACGGTTGAAGGCAATGGTCTCTTGGTCGGTTCCCCACCAGTTTTCGCTAAAAGTGACTTCATCGGACATGAACACTTCGATGATGGATTCCACTTCTTCTTCCGTCAAGTTGTCCATGTTGGCAACGAATGGTGCATTTGGAACGGAGATGGATAGGATGATGCGCATCAATTCCCCACGCACGGTATCAAGTGGCGCTTCAGCATCCTGGCGGATGGCATAAACCATTCCCGCACGGTTATAAGGCCCGCTGTGATGCTCGAATACACTGTCGTTGTTAAAGAATGCCGCTACGTTTGTCTGTCCTGATACTAAGTTGAAAGCAGAACCTTGGTGGGATTGGCCCATCAACACTTGGCTAAAGAATGGGCCTGCCTGACCGAAGTGGTCTTCTGGCAACGTCCCTTCTGGCAAGAACCCTAGGCTGTTAAGGCCGATGGATGGCACGACGAACCCGGATGTTGAGGTCAAAGCCACGAAGCTCATGGACTCTCCTTCAAGAAGGGATAGGTCATAACCGCCCTGCCCGTCTTCCCATAAGTGCCCATCTTCTTCACGGACTGCCAAGAAGCTGTAATACACGGCATCCTCAAGCGTCCCGCTAGGACCCGATGGCACTAAGATGGCACGCACATTAGGGTTTTGGTTGCTGGCGATGATGTAGCCGGTTGGCCCCATGAACGCAAGGTCTGCCGTCCCGTTGGCGATGGACTCGATGGCGATGTTGTAGTCGGTTGTCAGCATCACGTTCCCAGGGCGCCCTGTTGCCTCATAAATGAAACGCTCCATGTCCTCATGTACCAATGCAAATTCGGAACCGGACTCATTTGGATAGAGGACGATGGTGATAGGCGCAGTGTTAGCAGATGTCCCGTTGGCGTTCCCGCTTCCAGTCCCCGCTTCGTTTCCTTCCGCTGCCGTCCCACATGCCGCAAGGATGAACCCTAAACTCAATGCCCCTACTAATTTCGTAAATCCTTTTTTCATCTCAATCTCTCCTGTCTGCTTCATTTTGGCTACTTGCTGTTTACATGACCTATTATAGCAACCCAATGTTAAGGAAATATTTCCAATTCGTTAAGCTTTTGTTAAGGTTTTGTTAAGATTTGGTAAATTTGTGACCCAATTTGGCTTTCTGCTCTTTTTCCTCAACTTATTTGAACGTGGCTTGTAAATTTGCACAAAAAAATCCCGAAACAAACTTAAGCCTGTTTCGGGAAGGTGATATATTTTTTCATGACTGCCAGGGCAATCCCCATCATGAGGAACTCGCCGATGGGATAGGATAGCCAGACCCCGGTGACGCCAAGGAGGCGGGCTAGCAGCAAGACGATGGGGATAGTGATGAAGCCGCCCCTTAATAGGGATAAAACCATGCCCGCCCGGGGGGCGCTGGTGACGCTGAGGTAGATGATGGTGACAATGCTTATTCCTATGAATAAGAACGCAAGGAAGTAAATCCGCACGCCGACCCGGGCCAGTTCCTGCAAATACAGGTCGCCGGTGCTATTGAAAACGTGGGTGAGCTGGTCGGTGAAGGTGAAGGCGACCAAGTAAATCGCCAGCGCCAGCCCCATGACGGTCAGGTAAGAATAGCGGAAGACCTTTTTTTGGTCCCTGGCATTCCCTTCCCCATAGGCGGTGCTGACCAGGGGCTGCATTCCCTGCCCAACCCCGTTGAAAATAGCAAGGACAATCATACTCAAGTTGGTGACAATCCCGAAGGCGGCCACCGCCATATTGCCGCTTAAGGAAAGGAACACCCGGTTAAAGACGGTCATGACAATGGCCGCAGACAGGTCACCGATAAGGGAAGGCATCCCTGTTACCGAAATGGCTGAAAACACCTTCAATGGCCGTTTAAATGAACGAAGCTTCAAGCATGTTTTCCCAGAGAGCCAGTAGTAAAGGAGGTAAAATAGCCCTAGCATGGAGCCGGTCATGGTAGCCAGCGCCGCGCCGAACATCCCGAGCCCCAAGGGGAAGATGAACACATAATCCAAAATAATGTTGGCAACCGCTAAAATCATGGTGGCGGTCATGGCAACCCTCGGGGCATTGTCGTTACGGATAAAACCCGCAAGGATATTGGACAGGACCAGGCCGGGGGACATGATTAAAATCGTCCGAAGGTAAATGGCAGCCATGGGATGGATATGCCCGCCAGCGCCCAAAAAGCCCGCAATGGGATTCGCCAGAAATATCCCTAAAAGCATGAACAGCCCGGACAGGATGATTCCGGAATAAAACGCCACGCTAAAGACTCCTTCTGCCTGCTCGTCATGGCCTTCCGCCCGGAGCGTGGCATACCTGGCACCCCCGCCGACCCCCACCATATGTCCCGTCCCGTTGACAATGGCATATATCGGAAGCGCCAGGTTCAAAGCCGTCAGCCCATCGCTCCCCATGGCCAGGGCAATAAAAAACGTGTCCATAAAAATACAAAAGGCAATGGACACCATCCCCGTAATATTCAGGCTCACGTACCGGATAAATTTTCTTAGCATAAAGCACCCCTTTGAAATTCAGCTTTCCTTATTATACGTTAAATTTTACCAAACTTCAACCACCGGGGGAAATGCCCATAAGAACTCTTTATGAAACCGCGTGCAACCACTCTCCTATTTTTTAAACCGCTAAATTTATACATTTTTCGCACCCATAGGAAACGTTTTCAGTTTCCATTTATGGTTAGGGGATGGTAGAATAATAGAAATACCTAAAAATGGGGAGCTGATTTGATGAAATGGACACCGGCAAGTTTTAAAGATTACAAAAATGCGGAACACGATGCGTGCGGGGTTGTTTCCGCCATGGAGAAGCGCCAGATACCGACGAAGGCGAACATCGATTTAGTTATTGCTTCCCTGAAAAAAATGGACCACCGCGCAGGGTTTATCAATGGCGAGGGTGACGGGATTGGAATCCACATCGACATCCCCCGGGCACTTTGGGAGGAAAAGGCGGGCATCGGCCCATCCGATAAAAACCTGGTGGTGGGGCACTTTTTCATCCGCGAGGAACGGCTCAAGGCCCATATTTTAACGACCCTTGTGGCGAAAGGCTTTGAAGTCCTGTTTGAGAGCGACCAGGAGTCCGACCCGAGCGTTTTGGGCCCTTTTGGGAAGCTGGACAAGGCTGTATTCTATCAGGTGGCCCTACGGGCTGCTAAGGACGGCTCGGTTGATTTGAACCGTGTCTTATTCGATGCCACCATTGAACTGGAACAGGAAGAACAGCTCCACGTGGCCTCTTTAAGCAAGGACTATGCGGTTTATAAAGTGCTCGGTGCCGGGGAAACCCTCCTCGGTTATTATAAGGACTTGCAAAACCCGTTGATTGCCTCTACCATGACCCTGGGGCATAACCGCTTCTCGACCAACACCCTGTCCAACTTTTTCAGGGTCCAGCCCTTTAGCCTCATCGGCCACAATGGGGAAATCAACACCGTTGACAAACTTCGCAGCCAAGCCAGGATGATTGGTGCGCCACTGGTAACTGGTGGCTCAGATTCCCAGGATCTAAACCGCACCCTTGAAACCCTGGTTGTCAAATACGGCTTCAGCCTGTTTGAAGCTTTGGACATCGTGTTCCCGCCTATTTTAAATGAAATCATGCATTATGAGCCCCATAAGCAAGACCTTTATGCCTACCTGCGGGAAGCATGGGGGCATTTTGCCCAAGGACCTGCCGGAATCATTTCCCGCTTCGAGGACGAGGCTGTCTTTAGCGTCGATGCGCTTGGGCTTCGCCCCCTTTGGAAAACGGAAACGAAAACCAGTTATATTTTCGCCTCCGAACCGGGGGTTGTCCATCCATTCGATTATGTGGCGGAGCCGAAGCCACTGGCCCCTGGCGAGAAGGTCGGGCTTAAATATAAGGACGGCGAACTGGAATATTTTGATTACCTGAAACTTCAGGACACCGTGTATGAGCGGATTTCCGGCAAGTTGCCCATTCAAAACACACGGGTGAATTTAGCAGTCCCTTCCGTAGAAGCCTTGCCGAAAAAAGACCATCCGGAACTTAGCTACCCATTATTTGGCTGGGGCAAGGAGCATTTGGCGGCCGTCAAAGCCATGGCGGACAAAGGGGCGGAACCCATCCGTTCACTGGGCTACGACGCGCCACTGGCAGCCCTTTCGCCAAAAGGCAAGAACGTGGCGGACTTCTTAAAGGAAACCATCGCCGTAGTAACCAACCCCGCCATCGACCGGGACCGTGAAGTGGAACATTTCTCCATCCGCACCGTCATCGGGAAGCGCCCAAGCCTAGAGGCAACCATGGAAAAACCATTGGTTGTCGAGCTGCCGACGCCGATATTGACAGACGAGCCCCTGGATGGTATCGAGTCTTTAAGCTTTGAGCAGTTAATCGGCATTTTCGAAGGGAAAACCCAGTTGCTGGACTTCTCCATGCCAGTGGATTCCACGTTGAAGGAAACCATCGAGGGAGTCGCCCAACAAGCCGTGGCCGCAGTAAAAAACGGGGCGGAATTATTGGTATTTGTAGACGATAACCTAGCAACCGACGGCTACTTATGGACCGATGCCCATGTGATGGTTTCTGCTGCCCACCAGGCACTTTCAGAGGCAGGGCTTCGCCGGGAAGCGTCCATCATCGTGCGCTCCGGATCCATCCGCAATCTCCACGACATCATGACTTTGTACGGCCTTGGGGCCGATGCTGTGAACCCTTATCTGATGTTTGAAGCGGCTAAGGATGGTAAAAAGAATTTATATGATGCCTTGTCCAAAGGGGTGGAGAAAGTCATTTCCACCATGGGGATCCATGAGCTTCGCGGTTATGGGCATTTGTTCTCTGCCATCGGGCTCCATGAGGAAATTGCCAGCCTGTTAGGAGTCATCAATTTCTTCGGTTCAGAGGAAGCCACGTACTCCCTTGCCTATCTAGAGGAAGAAGCCCGCAGGCGGGAACTGGAAAAAGAAGCACCCCTCCCAGTCGAGCCGAGGATTTTAATGAAAGTCTGGAAGGGCATCCATAAAGTCGCCCAAAGCGGAGACTATGCCGAGTATGGGGAAAGCCTTCGTGAAGTCGAGGAAAAGCAGCCCTACTCCATCCGTCACCTACTGGACTTTAAAAAAGCCGAAAACCCGGCACCGGCTGCCAGCATTAAAACCGGGGAGCACGATTTGCCTTTCGTTATCAGCTCCATGTCCTTCGGTTCCCAAAATGAAACGGCGTTCCGTGCCTATGCGGAAGCGGCCCATAACCTGAACATGATCAGCCTAAATGGCGAGGGTGGTGAAATCAAGGACATGCTTGGGAAGTACCTGAATACCCGTGGGATCCAAGTGGCTTCCGGGCGGTTCGGGGTCAACTCCCAACTCCTTAATGGCGCCCGCCTCATCGAGCTTAAAATCGGTCAAGGGGCAAAACCGGGCGAGGGGGGGCATTTGCCAGGCTCCAAAGTCACGGAAAAAATCGCCCAGGCCCGCAATGCCGCCATTGGAAGCGACTTGATTTCCCCGTCCAACAACCACGACATTTATTCCATCGAGGATTTGGCACAGGTCATCACCGAGTTCAAGACCATCAACCAGTTGGCACGGATTGCGGTTAAAATCCCAATCGTCCCTAATATCGGAACCATCGCCGTGGGGGTTGCCAAAGCCGGCGCCGACATCATCAACATCAGCGGTTTTGATGGCGGGACGGGTGCTGCCCGGATCCATGCCATCCAATTTGCCGGGCTTCCTGTGGAAATCGGTGTGAAAGCCGCCCATAATGCGTTGATTGAAGCCGGGATGCGCCAAGAGGTGGAACTGTGGGCCGATGGCGGGATGCGTTCCGCTGAGGATGCCCTGAAAGTCATGCTCCTTGGTGCCAACCGCATCGGCTTCGGTACCCTGTCCATGATTGCCGTTGGTTGTACCACTTGCCGTGGTTGCCACCTAGACACTTGCCACGTTGGGATTGCCACCCAGGTCCAAACGCCTGAACAGGCGAAAGCCCACGGGATTAAACGATTCGTTCCTCGCGAGTACGAACCATCCGTCCAGCGTTTAATGACCTTCTTCGGTGCTTTCGGTGACCGCTTGCGCCAGTTGACCGCAGAACTTGGTTTCGATGACCTGCAATCCATCGTCGGACGTTCCGATTTACTGGTCCAATTAAAAGGGCAGCAAAACCTGAACCTCCAAACGTTATTGACTGCCTTTGAGGCACCTGCCCAGCCAGAACTTAAAGAAGCGGTTGTTTATCAAAAAGTGGAAACCGTAGGCAACCTCGAAGGTGCTGGCATTGACCAGCGTGTCCTTGGCGGCAACGAAAACTTCGCCCGTACCTACGAGGCCATGTACCACAAGACCCCGCAAAAACACTTGGAACTGGTTTATTCCAAAGGTTCCGTTCCGGGGAATGGGCTCGGTGTCTACCAATCCAAAAACCTTCACATCCACGTCCAGGGCAATGCCCAAGACAGCGTTGGAAAAACCGCTTTTGGTGGCGGTGTCTATGTCGCCAAGGAGAAAGGGGCCACTAACGAGTTCTATGGCGGTTCCGTCGGGAAATGCTTCGGATATGGTGCCCAAAAAGGTGCTCTTTACGTCCAAGGAAGCGCCGATGCCCGTGCAGGTATCCGCCTGTCGGGTGCCGATATGATTATCGGTGGCGACTTGGTCCGCCCAGTCCCTCATAAGGAATTTGGGAACATCGGTGTCCATGCCAACATCAAAGGTTTCGCCTTCGAGTACATGACCGGCGGTCGTGCCCTGGTTATGGGCGACCCAGGTCCTTGGATTTGTTCCGGGATGACCGGCGGGGTCCTTTACCTTCGCCGCCAAGAAGAACTCGGTTTTGGGCTTAATGCAGTCAAACGCCGCTTAGCCAAAGGTGCCAAAGTCAACTTAGGTACTTTATCTGATGAAGGTCGCAGTGACATCAAAGAACTCATCGCCGATTACGCCCGTGTGCTTCGCCTTAACAACCAAGAATTAGAAGCAGAAAAAGTGGAGAGCCTCCTTCATGGGCTCGATGACAACTTCATCGAAGTCCGCCCAGTGAAAGAGCAAGCCGACCCTTCCATTGCAACTGAATAGATGGTATACAAAAAGCGTGAGGAAACCACTCCCGCTTTCTGTAACCGGCTAAAAAACATTAACTCTTGTCGCATAAAATGCAGGTGGGAGCATCACACAATAAAATCAGGAACCCACGACTGACGCTTCCGTCAATCGTGGGTTCCTGCTTTTTGAAGGAGAATATTATGAAAATACTAATCGACGCAGACGGCTGCCCAGTAGTAGATTTATCCATCCGCCTAGCTAAAAAGGCAGGCATAGGTGCCATGATTTTTTGCGACAGCAGCCATGTCTTTGAACGTGAAGGCGTGCCAACCATTACCGTCATGAAAGGATGGGACGCTGTGGATTTCGAGCTGATAAAATATATTGAAACTGGCGACATCGTCGTCACCCAAGACTATGGATTAGCCGCCATGGCGTTGGCAAAAGAGGGCCGGGCAATCAGCCAAAATGGCCTCGTCTTTACCCCTGCTAACATCGACCAGCTGCTGGCTTCCCGGCACATGGCTCAAAAAGCCCGCAAGGCGAAGGTTAGGTTAAAGGGGCCGGCGAAGAGAATACTGGAGGATGATGTGGCATTTGAGATGGCGTTGAAAAGGCTGTTACCCCCGCACAATATTCATCAATGACTCAAAGCTATCCACCACATCGTAAATTTGGACATCCTCAATGATTCCTGATGCTTTCAATTGCTTGAAGTGGGCGCGGGCACACTCTATTTTAGCCTGCTCTGCTTTTTTCAGGTCCATGGTCGAAAGGGAGCCTTTGGTTTCTGCCACGAAATAGACATGCTTGACGCTTCCTTTACGAAATGCTAATGCCCAATCCGGGTTATAGTTGCCCACTGGCGTGGAAATTTTAAATCCTCTTGGGAGTTTGGCATAGACCTCGATGTCACTGCTGGATTCTAGCTTATCCTTAAACGTTGCTTCCGTATCCGAGTCTACTTTCACGTAGTGGTAAACCCCTTTTTGCGAGTCCAATAACCGCTTATCCGATTTTTTAGCCCGCTCTTTCGTATCCGTGAAAATATCCGTATCGAATTTGTCTTCCAATATATTGTACCGGATGTGCTCGATAATCTGCGTGGCCTTTTGCTCATTAATCAATTTCGATACCTTTTGGATAAATTCCTCAGGATTCCGTTTAAAATAAGAAAATTTTTCAGCATCAATCCCAGATAAAATATGTGCCAAAGTTTTTCGTGTTAAATCCGTATGTTCTGCTACTTCACCCAGTAAATCGTACTCAACCATAATTTGAGAGCCGTCCACAACTTCTTCGCTGGCACCATCGGCATCAGCAATAAAACTATGCCCTTCAGTGGTCATTTCTTTCGCCTCATAAGACGCCGTTTTATAGACAACCTGGGAAATATAAAGGGATTGATTAATGGATTCGATGCACTTTTCCACTAATTCATCGTCTGAGAAGTTCACCGTGTAGACCGATTTGCGGTTAATCCGCTCCCAAAGTTCTAAAAATTCCTGTTTGTGCAAGTTTTTAACATTGACCTCATTGGAAAATTCGATGGTCATGTCATTCTCATTTTCAATTTGATATTTACGGGAGTCGTATACCGAATCAATGACTTCCAACACCTGCAACTCAAACCCTTGGACTTCCTCTGGCAACTGCACCGTTCCGTTGGACTTATCTTCAAAGAATTTTTCCGTTAATTGCCCTTGTTTATCTACATAACCGCCACGGATTAATTCAAATTGAATGGCATCAGCCAAGTTTTTTGTAACCGTCAGTTTATCATCATACTCATTGACTAAAATTTTCGATGCAAATAAATCAGCATCTACTTTAAGTGGGCGGTCTGCTAAAATTTCCTTGATTTCATTTTGCAATGAACGGCTGAATTTTTCATAAGATTCATTGGCAATAATCGTCAGCCTGTTAATATCATGGACTTCTTCCCCGAGGGTCTCCACGTCTTGGCGAACCCCTTGCCTATCCACGCATAAACGCATCCCACGCCCAATTTCCTGCCGTTTTCGGGTTTCCGCCGTACTTTGCTTCAACGTACAAATCTGGAACACGTTAGGATTATCCCATCCTTCTTTTAAGGCACTGTGGGAAAACAGGAAACGTACTGGCTCTTCAAAACTTAGTAGCCGTTCCTTATCTTTCATAATCAAATCATAGGCATCTGCATCTGAAGATGTGTCCGTCCCCCGGTCGGTTTTGCTATCCACCATCCTCGATTTCTTGTCGATGGAAAAATAGCCCGCATGGGTCTTTTCAGCACTAATTTTCTTCAGGTAATTGCTATAAGGGCTATCCTGATTTTTGAAATGTTCAATCTGGGTGGCATACTCCAATTCGAAGGTTTCAGCATAGGTTCCATTAAAAGAGGCTCCGTTTTCATCATATTGCCGATATTTCGCTACCTCATCAATAAAGAACAAGGAAAGGACTTTAATGCCACGGTTAAAAAGCTTTTCCTCTTTTTCAAGGTGGGACTTAATGGTTTCCCTAATTTGAAGGATTCTCAGGTCATCTTCGCTAATTTCACCAATGATTTCCCCCACTTCCAGCTTACGGGTAGCCCCCACCATGATGGAGTTTGCCCCTTCACGGGCATCAAAGGTATGGAGCGTCCAGCCTTTATAGGCTTCCAGCCCGCCAGAGTTGGCATACAAATCATATTCATTAGGAACTATCCTCGTCACTCGCTTAAGCCCTGTAGTTGTACGGCACTCAAATTCAATCCTAGCTTCCGGACCTGTCTTCCTAGGAATCAATTCTTGTAGGTACAAATAACCATCCGTCCCAGTCGTCCCCGATTTTTCAATGGCTTTGACGCCGATTTTTTTCACTAATTTCTTGTTATAAGCATCCATGGCATCCAATCGGTAAACCATGTCATACTTATCCTTATGGGTAGCAGAATACCGAAGGGTGAACAAAGGCTTGAAGTCTTTAAGGCTTTCCTTCGTTTTCTTCCCTTCTACCGATTGTGGCTCATCAATGATTAAGATGGGATTCATGCCAGCAATGACATCAATAGGCTTTCGCCACCTAAAGGTTTCCTGCTCCATGCGGATTCTTCTCGCATCCTTGCCTGTAGCATTAAATGCCTGGGAATTAATAATCATGACTCGGATATCCGCACTATTGGCGAAGGTGTCTATTTCCCCCAATTTTTTGGAATCATAAACAAAGTAACGGGGTTTCTTCCCGTATTCCATCTGAAAATGGTCATCCATCATTTGAAATGACTTTAGTACCCCTTCACGGATGGCAACCGAGGGTACGACAATAATAAATTTCAGCCAGCCATATTTACGATTAAGTTCCATAATGGTGCGGATATAGGTATAGGTCTTCCCGACCCCGGTTTCCATTTCGATGGAAAAATTGTATTGTGGACGTCCATTTGCCTGTTCGACTGTCAAAACGGTTGAAGGTTTGATACCATAATCCTGCTGAAACCGATTGACCTTCTTTTTTACTTGTTCCTGATTAACCTCAATAGGCGAGTTCCTAAAAGCATCCAACACAATATTTAAATCTTCTTGCCTAGACCTTCCGGGGTCCATCAAATATTTGATGCCTTTATTTTTGGGTTGGCCTTGGAAGATATCGACCACGGCTGAAACAGCATCCAACTGGAATTGTTGCTCTTTAAACTGGATTTTCACTGATGCTCACTCCCTTTCTGAACTTTTAAAACCAATAGACAAAGACGAAAATCACTCCTCGGATACCATTAAGTGGTAGCTTTTTTGCATCTGCTTGAAATTTTCGTATATAAATCATATAATAATTATATACGAAAAAATCCAGAACGGAAGGGAGCTTAATTTTATGAATCCTGATATCGAAAACTTATTGGAACAAAACAACGGCTACTTAACGGCTACGGTTGCTAAAGAACATGGAATAAGTAGTAAGATGCTCGCACATTTCGTCAATAATGGGAGTATTGAACGTGTAGCACATGGCTTATATATGAGTTCGGATCTTTTTGCCGACCCCTTCTTCATTTTCCAATATCGATGCCCAAAAGCAGTTTTTTCCCACGAAACGGCCCTTTACCTTCATGATTTAAGCGACCGAGACCCTCTTATCCTCATGGCAACCTTGCCAACCGGCTCCAGCAGTCGGCTCCAGCACGAGAAGGCTCACCAATTTTTCTATAACCACCCTGATAAAATTAAGCTAGGTGTTTGTGAAGTCGAAACTGAAAATGGGTTGTTGGTAAAAGCTTTTGATAAGGAACGGACGCTTTGCGATTGCATCAAATACCTTAACCAGCTTGACCGGGATTTAGTGCTAACTGCTCTTAAACGTTATTTGAAAAGTCCTGAACGGGACAACGTTAAATTATTGGATTATGCAACCTTGCTCAATGTCCGGCAGCAAGTCTACTCATACCTGGAGGTCATGTAAATGTTATTTAAAAGCCCCACCAAATTAAAAGATTGGATTAAAAATAAATCCAAACAAACCGGTACCCCTGCAACCATGCTGATGCGAGCCTACATGATGGAACGTTTTTTGGAGCGGGTTGCCTTGAGCGAATACCGGGAGCACTTCATCCTGAAAGGCGGTTTCCTTATTGCTTCCATGATTGGGATTGATAAACGTACCACCATGGATTTAGATGCAACCATTAAGGGACTTCCAATTAACCGGATGCGAATTGAGCAGATTGTCCAAGAGATTATTGGAATTGATGCTAATGATGCCGTTACTTTTGAAGTCTTGGGCATCAAGAACATTCGGGAAGAAAGTGAGTATGATGACTTCCGTATTTCCTTGCGTGGTTGGTTTTTCAAACTCCGTTCCGACATGAAAATCGACATAACCATTGGGGATTTAGTGATTCCTTCCGAAATCGAATATCCGTACCCATTAATGTTTGAAGGGCGCTCCATTCCCATTTTGGCGTATAATTTATACACCATCCTTTCGGAGAAAATGGATAGCATTTTAACCCGCAATATCACCAATACCCGTGCCAGGGATTTTTATGATATTTATGTTCTGGTTACCTTGAATCAGGAACAAATTAACCGACTGGACTTTCAGCACGTATTGACCACAAAAATGAAAGCCCGCGGTCACTTCGCCCATGTTGAAAATCACCTACAGTACCTTGTTGACATTTCAAGCTCCCCTGAACTTAGGCAACATTGGTTAGCTTATACGAACGAGTATGATTATGCCCGGGAGATTGGTTTTGATGATATTTTGCCTGTTATCGGGTGGTTGATGGATGGGATTTTTCTATAAGTCCCTCATTTTTCTTCAATAATGCTTTTCACTGATAACTCTTTAATTTCTAAACGACCTTCTAGAAGTAATTTATGGAGTAAATTACTTCCGTGGTCTTCATTATCCAAAGTTGTCCCATATATTTGAATTAGCTGATGAACAGCTTTCTGCTGATTTTCTAAAATATCCCTTGCCTGATTAGAATTGTAATTGTTGTAATAAAATATCAATTTTGTTTTCCCACCGTACAGACCCACACCGTCAAAAATACTTTGGAAATACGAATAGTCTGCTTCAGCTAATCCATGTCCAAAGAATTTTATGTATTGGATATCTGGGCTGATTTCAAAGCCAATTTTCTGATGAGTCATAATCCGGTACGTTTTTGTAAAACCAACCGTTAAGGGATTATTCAGCTTATGTCCATCAATACCGAAGATGATATTTTTATCCGCCAAAGAACCATGTACATTACGAAAAATACGAGGGTTTGCAAATGACCGGAAATTAAATTGATTCGTATAATTAAACGATAATATTTCCGTTGCATTTTCCTTATTATCAATGAATTCATTTCTTGCCTTGTAATAATCTTGTCTCTCAAAACGAAAGTCAAGTGGCCGGAAAATATATTCTGAAACTACAAGTTCGCCTAACAACTGATGGGCATTAGCTCTATAATCTTTACAGGTTGACAACTGATGATTCATAAACTCTATAAACCTATCCTCTAATAAATACAGGTCAGAGAAAGCCCTGGTAAAAAATTCTGTTTCCTTTTCACGGATAGTTTCAACGGTTTCTTTAATCACAGATTCAATATCAGCCCAGTACCTATAAGTTTCAGATGGTTTTTTACTCCAAAAAATTTTATCCCAATTGTTTTCCATATCAAAAGCTAAGTCGAAAGATTGGTAACTACCGTACGTATTTTTTTCATTCAGTCTTTTTTCTTCTTCGATGGTATCCTTAAAATGCCATTCAAAGAAGTCTTTATAGCTTGACTTTAGCCCACACGATAAATCAAAGCCATTTCCAAGGATAATAAGTTGTGAGTTCTTAACTGCCATCTAAATCACCTTAACTTTCGTTGTAGGTGATAGTTCTTTGAAGATTTCGGTTAGGTTAATTTTAGCTGAGCTGTTAGGGAAAGATGATTCTCGGAAGGTGACCCGTAGCGGTTGGAGTTTTGCTATGTAGCGGAGGGTGGCATCGTCTAAGTTATCGTCAAAGCAAGCGACTAGGCTAGCATCATCTACGTTGAAGATCTCAAAGCCGTTTTGGTTGATGGTCTGGATGGGGAGATGAAGTTCCATTCCCAAAGATAGCATGGCTTGATAAAGTAAATCTAAGGGCGTGCGGTCTTCCTTGATGTTGCTAACCATGCCAAATAGCTCTCCTTGACCCAGTTGGGACGGGGTGTAATAAACATCCTTCATGTTGGATTCGTCGATGGTGAAAACTTTGAAGCCAATGTCTAGGGCGTCGGCAACTTGTGGATTTTCCTCGATGATTTTTTTACCTGAACGGCGGATTCGTTCTTTACCGATTTCACAGATAGTGGAAAACCCTGAATCTACTGCTTCTGGGATTTGTACCATGATGTATTTTCTGTTTCCACCATCTTCTGCGTTTAATTTCATTACCGCATGGGCAGTAGTTGCAGAGCCAGAGAAGAAGTCTAAGATGATATCATTTCCAACACTATTTATTTGGCTAATTAACGAACCAATTAAAATAGTGGATTTAGGGTATGAAAAAATTTTCTCACCGAATAGCTCTTGAATTTCACTTGTGCCTTTTGTATTTAGTGCTGATACTAATGCATTATTAGGTAGTTCCTTATCGTTATGATTACGCAGAAGGGTTGACACTGGAACATGTAAATTTTTCGCCTCGTTTTTAAATCTCTTTAACATAGGTCGTCCAGAAGGGTTACTCGGAAATATTATTCTCCCTTCTTCAATTTTTCTTTTCATAGTTTCACGGCTATATGGCCAATACCGCCCCTTGGGTGGTAAGTACTCAATCCCCGTAAGAGGATTAGTAATTGGATAGTAAACATCACCTCCAGCTTTTCCAGCAGTTAAATTATCAGAAATCCATGGACCACGAGGGTCATTGTCTGGATTCGTGTATTTTGAAAAGGTACGCTCTATACCAGTTAGCTTATTTTTCACTTTTCCATAGGATAGTATATACTCATGGTCAGAACTTACATTATCAACTGAATCCATAGAGCCACTCCTTCGTTGCCAAACGAAGGTGCCGTAAAAATTGGATTCACCAAAAACTTCGTCACAGACTTTTTTTAATTGTGTTACCTCGTTATCATCAATGCTAATAAAAATAACGCCGTCATCTTTAAGTAGATTCTTTGATAGAACCAGTCTTGGATAAATCATATTTAACCAGTTAGAATGGTATCTTGCATCTGAATCAGAATTCGGAATTAGGCGGTCCCCAATTTCATTGACCGCACCGCTTTGCTCATCTAATTCTTCATGACTCACCTTAAAATTATCCCGATATACAAAATCCTTCCCTGTATTATAAGGCGGGTCTATGTTCTTGCCATATTTGATACAATTCCAAGCGGTGGTTCTTGCCGGCTTTCGGCTCGTCGGAGGGTATAAAACCGCTTGAAACAAGGGCTTTCGCAGGTCATAGACTGACCGAGAGAGCCTTTTTCTTTGTCTGGAGATTATTGTTGGCGATGTCGATTGCCACGCTTCGGCTAATGCTGGCACAGAAAATGCACACCCCTTTCGGCTTGATTTAGGAAAACTTAAAAGGTTTATGAAAACTTAAAAGGTTCTCATCACCCAGTGCCTTCGCTGTTTTCAATATCTTTTAGTGTTTTACCATCGTCTATTTTCCACTCGGTCATTCCGTTAACACTTCCACCGACAACAAAGGCGGCCGCTGTGGAAGGGCTCTTGAAAAGAATATCCCGTTGCAATACATTATCTACCACGAAGTTAGAAGCTTTTGCTTTTTCTCGCTCTTCTTTTGCTTTTTTTGGTGTGCTTGGTGCTTCAGTATTACTGATAACACTTTCTTTCAACACGATAAATCCTTCGTTTGAACGTTTGCCAATGGCTCTTATTTTGTTCTCGTGATTATCATTGTTTCGATTCAAATAAAGTATGACATCAGCAATATTCAAATCATCACCGATATTTGTTTCCACTATAGGTTTTACTTCAGTAAGCGATTCAAAAACCTTATGCCCAAGCGTCCCCATTATAATTTTTGCATAGTCGAGGAACTCTTCTAACTCGCTTTCCTTTTCTTCTGTAATATTGCCAAGCGTAGGGTCGTTCCCATTTTTAATCACGTATCTTTTTGCTGCCAACGCTAAATTTGTGAACTTGTTTTCAAGATAGCTTATTTCTGTGGGGCCAAAGGAATTATTGGATGTGGTAAACACGACTGCTTCTGTCCAGTAATCTTTGTCGGTATTACGCTTGTGTTCTTGTAGGCGAGTTAGGATTCCTTCGCCATTTTTTCTGACTCCCGCTTGCCCGATATAAACGACGCTTTCGCCAGTCTCGTCAGATGTTCCGAACAAGAAATAAACTCCGCTTTGCGAGAGGTCATCGCGACCTTTGCACTTGTCGAGTTCAGTGCGTGGAATTTTATATGCCACACCCGTCCAGGTGGCGAGTGTGCATTTAATGCGTCCGCTTGGGTCGCCATCCATCAAAAACAGATTTATGCTTTTACCTCTCGTAGCCACAGTTTTTACCTCCAATTGCGCTGTATTATTGTTTCCTTAATTCAAGATTAGTTCGGCTTTACTGCTTCCTGAGCGGTCTTTAGTCACTACTATTTTTCGGTCTATTTTTTCGCCAAGAACCGTTATATCAGATATAATACCAATTAGTCGATTGGTTTGGGATACTCCCATTAGTGGTTTGATGGTAGTATAGAAATCAGACACCTCAAACAGGAGGATTTCACTGTCATTTGATATAATGTCATAAGAGAGTAGAGAGCAAAGGAGCTTATGACAATTATGACAGCTAGAATAGAGAAACCAGTCTATACCGATGAATTCAAGGAAAATGTATTGAAGTATGTGGAGGAGCATCCAGAGGAGTCCATCGCTAGCGTAGGCAAGAGATTTGGGATAGCAGATACCAACATCCATAATTGGAGAAG